>Ga0100397_1001178_pt1 | contig 15572 bp, 16 predicted proteins | sample CryGeymeta201521_FD_81550 | JGI IMG/M metagenome (GOLD analysis project Ga0100397, IMG submission 81550) | Groundwater microbial communities from Crystal Geyser aquifers in Utah, USA - Crystal Geyser metaG 2015-21 | ecosystem: Environmental > Aquatic > Deep subsurface > Groundwater | place: USA... | reverse complement strand
TAAATGTTCAAGATACTGCCTTCCATGGCCGATATGTGAATTAATGGGTATTTTTTTCTTGCAAAGAGGACACTCTTTTGCGTCATATGACTCAATTTTAAACTCAGCAAGTGCATAAAATGGGGCTCCAATCGTATCGGAATTTACTAGGGCTGGATCCCGATTGACCAATACACTCACTGCTTGGACAATACCCCCGGCAGCAACTACCGCCTTCATTACCTTGTGTACCGAAGATCCGGTAGCTGTAATATCCTCAACTATCAATACCTTTTTCCCTTTGACTAAGGCATCAAAGCCCCTTTCAAAAATCTGATGTCGCTCTGGCGTTTTTTCCGTAAAAATTCCCATTATTTTTTTGTGCGTAAGTTTAGAAAGATGAAATGCCGCCCATTGCGAGAAAATAATGCCTCCATAGGCGGGGCCGATAACAATATCAATAGGTATTCCCTTCATTTTTTTTGCAAACATCTCGCCCAATCGAGAACATACATCCGTATGGGGGAGGATTTTATCGGGGTTAATATAAGAATGGGTATGTCTTCCTGAAACCAAAACGAGGTGGTCGTGAGTGATGATTGCCCCAACTTTTTTGAGGATTTTGATTACCGTATCATTCATATATATTCTTTCCAACTTTTAATCTTCAAATCCTTGAACTCGTATTTATTTATCGCATTGACGAAGAAACGGGCGGCATTTAAGTCTGTGATTAATGGAATGTTATTGTCTATTGTAGCTCGACGAATTAAATATCCATCACTTTCGTGTTTGCTGAACAGATGATCATTGTTATACCCATCACTGATATTGATTACTAATGAGACCTTATGATCTTTGATAATATCAACTACATTGGGTTTTCTGTTTTCATACACTTTTGATACGAGTCTTGTTCTTACGCCCTGTGATTTGAGAAAATGATGGGTGTTGTGTGTCGCATAAAGGGTAAATCCCAGATTTTTCATTCTCCACACTGATTCGGCGAAGCGCAATTTATTTTCCTCCCCTCCAACGGTGATGAGGGCTGATTTATCCTTCATGGAAAAGCCAGTGGAAATAAATGATTTCAAATATGCCTCTTCTGCCGTCTCTCCAAGACAAGCCACCTCCCCGGTTGAGGACATCTCAACCCGCAACACAGGATCTGCGCTTTCCATGCGGGAAAATGAGAATTGAGGCGCCTTGACCGCAACATAGGGTGGATATGTAATGTCGTATGACTTTGCTTTTCCAAAATAACTATCGACCAAAACCTCTGCAAAATTGACTCCCGTAACTTTTGAGATAAACGGAAATGTGCGGGAAGACCGTAGGTTCATCTCAATGACATAGACAGTATTATCTTTTACCATGAATTGTATGTTGAAGGGACCTGTTATCTTAAGTGATGCAGTTAATTTTGAAGCTATTTCAATCATAAGTGCTCCACTATGATATCTGACTCGCTCTGCCGGATAGACAATCGTGGCATCCCCCGAATGGACCCCTGCATGTTCTATATGATTAGCTATGGCATAGACTTTCACCACGCCCTTTTCTGCCACACCGTCAAATTCTATTTCGCGCGCATTAGTAATGAATTTGGAGATGGTTACGGGGTGTTTTTTGTTGATATCGGCTGCTTTTTTAATGAAATGCTTCAACTCGTGTTGGTTATAGCATAGATTCATTGCCGCACCGGACAAAACATAGGAGGGACGAATAAGAACCGGATACCCAACGGTCAAAGCAAACTTACACGCCACATCCATATCAGTAAAACTGTTCCATGCAGGCTGTTTAATATCGAGACTATCAAGAAGTTGGGAGAATTTTTTCCTGTCTTCAGCCCTATCGATATCTTCAGCTTTCGTGCCTAATATCGGGATATTGTATGCGTGAATTTTTTGTGCGATATTATTGGGGGTCTGTCCTCCAACTGAAAGCATTACGGCTTCCGACTGCTCAAATTCATATATATCCGCAACTCGCTCAAATGAGAGTTCCTCAAAATAGAGTCTATCTGACATATCATAATCCGTGGAGACTGTTTCTGGATTGCAGTTTATGATGATTGCTTGCTTGCCGTATTTGCGCAAAGCAAGTGAACTATTCACGCATGTCCAATCAAACTCCACCGAAGAACCTATTCGATAAGGACCACTCCCAAACACCATAATGCCTTTCCTTCCCAAAGGAATTACATCATTATGACTTCCGTAATAGGTCATATATAAATAATTCGTCTTCGCCGGTACTTCTCCAGCCAAGGTATCGATCTGAAAGATGGAGGGAGTAATATGTAACTTTTTTCTTATATCCCGTATTTCCAACTCTTTTCTTCCCATAATTTCTCCTAAGCGCTTATCGGAAAAACCGAGACGTTTTAAAATCATCATATTTCCACTATCTAAAACCTTCTTCTTGATCAATTTATTTTCTGCTTCAATGATTACTTTGAGCCGTTCCAGAAACCAGGGATCTATTCCCGATAGTTTATAGAGTTTATCAATTGGTATTCCCTTTTGTAAAGCCTTAATAAGAAAAAATATACGTTTAGAATTTGCTTGTTTGATATTGGGGAGCACATCTGCTTCTTCGGGTATACGTAAAATATCGGTTACACCTGTTGCTCCAATATCAAGCATACGAATGCCTTTTTGAATCGCCTCCTCAAAACTTCTTCCTATAGCCATAATCTCTCCCACTGATTTCATTGCGCTTCCTATCTTTTCTGTTGTTCCTTTAAATTTATCCATGTCCCAACGGGGGATTTTGACAACAATATAGTCAAGTGCAGGCTCAAAAAAGGACTGGGTTGTCTTTGTCACCTGATTTTGTATTTCCTGTAGCCCATATCCCAATATCAGTTTCGCCCCCACATAAGCTAATGGGTAGCCAGTTGCTTTTGAAGCAAGGGCAGAAGAACGGGAAAGCCGTGCATTCACCTCTATCACATAGTATTCAAACGTTTTCCCCTTTGGATGCGGATTGAGAGCGAATTGGACATTACATTCCCCTACAATATTGAGACTGCGCACAATCTCTATAGAAAGTCTGCGTAATTCGTGATATTCATAATTAGTGAGTGTTTGGCTTGGCGCAACAACAATTGATTCACCTGTATGGATACCCAGCGGATCCATATTTTCCATATTACAGATGGTAACGCAGTTGTCATATTGGTCTCGTACCACTTCATATTCAATTTCCTTGTAGTGGTGGAGATATTTCTCCACCAGAATCTGAGGAGAAAAGGCAAGGGCCTCTCCTGCGAGCTCATGAAACTGCTTTGTATCGTAAACCACTCCCGATTTTTGGCCACCGAGGGAAAATCCCGCACGGACCATGACGGGAAAACCAATCTCCTGTGCTTTTCGAAGCCCCTCTTCTACAGTTGAAACCGCAAAACTCATCGGTGTCGCAACACCGATACTGTGTAGGTGATTGGCAAACTTCTCTCTATCCTCAGTCAAAATAATAGCTGATACAGCTGTTCCCAACACGCTGACATGATATTTCTGTAGAATTCTTTTTCTATACAACTCCATTCCGCAATTGAGAGCGGTTTGCCCTCCAAATGACAAGACAAGGCCATCTGGTTTCTCTTTTTTTATTACCTCGGTAACAAAATCAACGGTAACTGGCAAAAAATACACCTGATCTGCGAGCTCGCTGGACGTTTGAATAGTGGCGATATTAGGATTGATGAGGACTGTTTTAATACCTTCTTCCTTGAATGCTTTAATAGCCTGACTCCCTGAATAGTCAAACTCCCCTGCCTGGCCGATTTTTAGCGCTCCAGAACCTAAAATGAGGATTTTTTTGTACTTTTTCATATCTTGTCGAGAAAATAGTCGAATAACCACTTTGTGTCGACCGGCCCAGGTGCCGCTTCAGGATGGAATTGAACGGACATAAACGGAAGTGTTTTATGGATTATCCCTTCATTTGTCTTATCATTTCCATTGATAAACCAGGGTTTGAAACCGGGTGGTATTTTTCCAATGGCAAATCCATGATTTTGCGTTGTAATATAGCACTTTTTTGAGCCAACAAGTTCGCAGGGTTGATTTTGTCCTCGATGCCCAAATCTCAACTTATATGTATCCCCTCCCGCAGCAAGGGCTAGGATCTGATTACCCAAGCATATGCCAAAAATGGGGATTCTTCTTTGCATCGCTTTTTTTACGATTTCGATTGTCTTATCCGCCATTTTAGGATCTCCAGGTCCATTTGAAATCAAAATCCCGTCACACGTAACTCCTTTTTCAATGTAATCGTAGTTCCATGGCACTCGTATGACCTTTACCTTTCTCTTCACAAGTTCTCGAATGATGTTTTCCTTAACTCCGCAATCGATAAGTACAACTGTTTTGCCGCCCTTGCCATATGTGGCAACCGCAGCGGTTGCCACTTGAGCAACCAAATTTTCTTTATTTGGATTTACAAACTCAATTTTGTCATCAAATTCTATTTTGACCAAAGCAGCTCCTTCATCCCGTATTTTTTTTACGATAAACCGTGTATCTGGTATCTCAAGAGCTGGGATTTCCTCTTTTTTTAACCATTCCGACAGTGACATGGTGCTCTGAAAATGTGAAGGGGTGTTTATATAATGGGAGACAATAAGCCCTGTTACCTGTATTTTTTCTGATTCCCATGTTTCTCTTTTAGGGACCCCATAGCTCCCAACAAGTGGGTAGGAAAGCGTCAAGATTTGTCCTTTGTATGAGGGGTCCGTCAAGCTTTCGGGATATCCCATCATACTGGTGGAGAATGCTATTTCCCCCGCAATCGACTTCTCATATCCAAAACTGTTTCCTTCTATTGTTGTCCCGTCACTAAAGATGAGCTTTGCTTGCATATCAATTATAAATGTCGTTCACTCTCAATGAGTTGTTTTTGTAATGGTGAAAAATGTTTCCAATGATAAATAAGTATGTCATCAAGGGTTACGAGCGAATGAATTTTCATATCGGTCTTCGCTGTAAAGTCTTCTGAAACTGTAGGATTTCTATCAACAAGAACAACTCCATGAGTTGCCAGTTCAGCCTGTTTTGAAAGGCCCTTTCTGAACTGTTGGAGATTCGATTGAAGTGTTTTACCAGATGTAAATACATCGTCAATAAATATCCATGGGCGATCGATTTCTATGTTCCCATATATTGGATTGTGTGTCCCTTTTTCCGTTTTGAAAATATTGGTGGGAAGTATGACGGCCCTGGATGTTGAATAAGGCGATCCTTCGTGAAGTGCAGCTGATAATTCTGGGCTGGAAGAGGAAGATATTGCTACGATACCATACTGTGAACCACGTTGGAGAATATTTTCATGAATGAATAATTCAAATAATCGTACCAGTAATTTTTTATCCCAAACATCATTAAACAATGGAATCCTATGATTTAAATATATATGGGTTGAAGAACGTCCAAATTCTCCATGTTTTAATTTTAGATTTCGTTCACTAATAAGAAGTGCGCTTTTGTCTTCTGACATCATATAAGGAAAAAGCATGTTGAGATACATCTTCTTCAGCTCAGATAAACGCATCTGCGCGGTCGCGATATGAAATGTCTCTGGACCAAGTGACTTTGCAATGAAGTAATTGTTCTTTTCTTGGAGGGTTTTTTTAAAGAGCTTATAGGTATGTATTGGATCTGTATGAACGGCCTTTTTACTGAGGGTCACAAATAGATCATCGGTGAAATAGGCTGTCACATCTTCCTCTCGCAAAACAAGAGCCAAAAGAGCCATACGCACATATATCCCATTTTGCATCTGTTCTTTCATGTAAACAGCCCGTGGGTCTTGGTCAACTTCTGGTGTTATTTCTCCAACGCGCGGCAAAGGGTGCATAATGACAGCAGTCTTTTTCATGTGACGCAGTTCTTGTGGTGTGATGATATATTTATGCTTTAGCTTTTCATAGAGGGATAAATCTGAGAATCGTTCCTTTTGAACACGGGTTACATAAAGTACATCCGTAGCTTTTAAAACAGTCGACAGTTCTTCATGTACAGTGACTTTTACTCCTTTTAAGCGCAACCATTTCACCAAATACTCAGAAGGTTGAAGCTCCTTTGGTGCCACGAACTGCATTGTTATCGGAGAAAATCGTGATAACAAAACAGATAAAGAATGGACTGTTCGTCCATTACGGATATCGCCAATCATTGTTATTGTTAATCCTTCAATTCTTTTGTGTCTTTTAAAAATACTAAACATATCAAGAAGAGCTTGGGTAGGATGTTCCCCAATACCATCCCCTGCATTGATTATTGGCTTATCGCTATAATGAGCGGCAATTTTGGCAGCGCCTTTTTCTGGGTGTCTCATTACGATGAGATCTGCATGTTTGGAAAATGTCCTGATGGTATCTGCAAGAGTTTCGCCTTTGGATACTGATGAGTTTGCCGTGCCATGAATGGGGACAAACCCTCCTCCTAAACGCTGAATGGCAGTTACAAAGGAGCTATATGTTCTACTTGATGGCTCATAAAAAAGAGCAGTCATCATTTTTCCCTTCAAAATATCAATATGACCGTGAGAATTAGTTATTTTTTCCATTTCCGAAGCAACCCGAAAAACATGTTCAATGTCCTGCTTGGTAAATTGGTTTGCGCTTAATATGTCCTTGTTGAAAAATTTGTTTTTATACATGTTGAAATGCATAGGCGAAAAAAATCCCCGCCTTGGGCGGGGTGGAACTTTCTCAGAAATTTTTAATTTTTTGTCGTATCCTCATTAAAAGGATATTTAACCACATATCCTTCCCATTGTCAAAACTATTTTTTGAGAGACTGTCGTATCGCGTTTATGACTAATTCTATTCCCATTACGTTTTCTCCCCCATGGGGAAGAATTATGTCTGCATATTTTTTTGTCGGTTCTACAAACGCAAGATGCATGGGGCGAGACATGGTGAGGTATTGATTAAGCGAAAAATCTAAAGTCCTCCCTCTCTCCCTAATATCCCGTGTAATTCTCCGTCCAAGTCGAATATCCGCATCAGTATCAATAAATAACTTTATATCCATCATGTTTCGTAATTCCTCATTCTGAAAGATAAGGATTCCCTCAATGATGACAATTCTATTTGGTTTGACCAGTAGTGCCTCAGTTGATCGGTTGTGATGGGAAAAATCGTAAAGAGGTACCTTTATTTTTTCACCTCTTTTCAGCTCCCTCAATTGTCGAATTATTAAATCCGTTTCCAATGAATCGGGATGATCATAATTTGTTTTTTCCCTCTCACTCATTTTCATGTGTGACTGATCTTTGTAGTAACTGTCATGTGCAATGCAACTACAGTGCCTGTTGAAGAAAGATACTATTTTTGTAGCAACAGTTGTTTTCCCCGAGCCCGTCCCTCCGGCTATACCAACAAATAAAGGGGTTTGTTTCATTGCACTCATATTATATAATCAAATCTGATTATTTGTAGTGTCGGGGTGTGGTAAAAGGCGCGATGTTGGAATGGCAGACAAGTTAGTCTCAAAAACTAATGAGGGCAACCTCGTGAGGGTTCGACTCCCTCTCGCGCCACAATTTACCAACTTCCCCCACCCCCACCTCCGCCTCCTCCCCCTGAAAACCCTCCCCCACTGAAGCCCGAGGAGAAACCAGAACTAGAACGAGTAGGGGTTGCGCTATACCTAAAAGTAGAAACGGAAGAATGAAGTGCGTTTGATAAGTACAGCGCATTAAATGCTGTATTGTTTTGTCCTGCGTACCAGGAAGGTTGAGTGAGAGTGATATCTTTAAATCGTTTCGCCCAAATGCGTTCTACCCCAAATGCCACTGCGTAGGGCAATAGTTTTTCAAACATTATTTGGTTTTTTGCCTGAAACTCCAGTTGTCTATCTTGAGAAGAAAGAAATGTCTTAAGAGACCGCGCAATACTCGCCTGCTGTGCGCCTTCTGCAGTCTTGGCAGGCATATTCTTGCCAAAAATAAAGGCAACCACTGCGAGAAATATGTTCCCTGTAAACAACGCCACTCCCGCTAAGACATAATATTTTGTGCGTGTGGCTTGAGGATCAACTTTAAAAAACCCATCCTTGACTACTTGTTTATATAGATTGTCCGTTACCTTTTGCATCTCACTACTCAGATCCGTTCCTTTTAGTTTTAATTCATTTTTTCCCCCAAAAAGACCATTGAGTAATTCCTTTTCAAATGTCATGAGAGAGCTATCTGTAGGCCAGCCACTTCTTCTGACAAACGTAAACTCCTTTTTTTTATCCTCAACGATTTGAAAATATCCTTTCTGGGCAGGCTGAATAAGGGAACCGAAAATGTCCTTCATATCTACCGTTTCGTCCATGAGAGCTCCCGTCTCTGCAGGAGTAAGGGTTCGTCCCTTTGCTTTTGGAGGATCAAACCATGCGCGAACAGATTGCGACCTAGGGTCTCTTCCAGATAAATACCATTTAATCGGGATATAAAGAGGAAGGCCTATATACCAAATGAAGGCAAGGATACCGAGGAGCGTAAAAATAATGCCGAGAATAAGCTTTCCATACCATGTATTTTCAAATGCGGTATAGAGTTTTGGTTCTAAAACAGCAACTAACCCCTTAGGGAAACTCACTACCATAGTCAAACCCTTCCCCACCTCAACTAAAGCACTGAAAACTGAAGTACTATTGCTTTCTGAAAAAACACTACATTCTTTTGATGTACTTCCCGCAATACCCGTAAAACAGATTGTCTTGACAGCCTTCATATCCACCCCATCTGGAAGTCGGACCGTCCCATTAACATGTTCTTGATTTACAAGCCAATCGGTTCCAGTGATATTCCAATACAGTTCGTCATGATCCGAGAAATATGTTACAGCACCGGAAACCGTGTACTCGATGATGTATCTATGAAGGCCAGTGATGGTTCTATCCGCATCCCCAATTTTAATGCGGAGTTTATTGTCTACCTATGACTGGGTGTATTTATAAGAGTTTCCTGTTTCATCCTTGACACTTTGTAGCTGAATTGTGAGCTCATATTCCTTACCATCATTGTTTTTCTTTATATACGGGATATCTCGATAAATACCATGTTTATATAAATACTCAAAATCATAATCAATCTTTTCTCGGATATTCATTTTTCCATCCTTCTGGATGGTTATCTGGGTGTCATAGCCGCGAATAACCTCTGCATGAATCGGAGAAGCGCATATAACCGTTATAACCGCTATAAAGATTATAGCTGTTATATTCTGTATTCTATTTTTCATATAGTTACTAGTATACCATCCCCCATTTGATATGATTATTCCATGTATTTGGCTATCGGCTTAATTATTTGCTTATTTGTAATCATCATTATCTTCTCTTTCCCACAATTCTCTCCTATTCCCTATTTCCCTTCAAATGGAAGAGATATACCCCTTATTCTGAAAGCTTTAAACATCAGAAGTGATCAGACAATAATCGATCTTGGTGCGGGCGATGGTATCGTTATTTTTAGAGCCGCAGAAAGGGCTTTTCAGAACAAATGTAATACGAAATTCATCGCAGTAGAAATAAACCCTATTTTACTTCTTATCCTCCATATTCGCCGCCTTCTCCACCCAAATCGAAAAAATATAAAAATAATAAATACAGATATGTTTTCAATAAATTATTCATTACTAATCACTAACCACTATCCACTTAGACCAAAGGTCTGGGCCAAAGGCCCATCCCCCTTTGGAGGATATCGCCCTCTGGGCGAAACCACTTTCTACATCTACATCTCCCCCTGGTTTATCGAAAGGACCGTTGCAAATATTGCCAAACAGATACAATATTTTGATCTTGTATCCTATTTCTACCAGGTAAAATGTCTCTTTGGGTTTAAGGAGGAATTGAGTGAGGGTGTGCACAGGGTATTTCGTTACGAGAAGGCCTAAGCTCAAACTAGGTGGCGCGAGTAAAGGGTACCCGACACGCGCGGACACCCGAATTGCGGGGGAGCACTGGCGGGGGTAATTACGAGTGACAGAATCTAGTTTGAGTACTACTTATTCAGAAGGTCTACTATCTCCTGAGGCTTTGTGACAATCCATTGTGCGCCATATTCTTTTAATGCCTTTGCTGAATTGAGTCCCCACCCCGCAGAAATACAATCCAATTTTATTTTTTTGCACGCCTCGATATCTCTCATCTCATCCCCCACATATATCGACTCCACAATGGGCATTTTGTATTGACGTAACAATGAAAGAAGGGCTTTATCCTTCCCGAAAATATTCAATTCGCTATGAACAAAGTCAAAAAAACTTGCTAATTTATGTTTTACTATGAACTCTTGAATCGTATCTCTTCGATTTGAAGATAAAACCGCAAGTTTAAATCCTTTTGCCTTTAATGTTTTGAGCGTCTCCAAAATCCCCCTACAGGGAGGTACCGAAAACATCTGTTTATTGAGCATATCTCTCACCTTGAGAAGTAAATAGGGAACTTTTATGAGGGGGATACCGAATCTATGCGGTATATCCTTCAGTTCATGTTCACGTACCCATTCTAGATCTTCCGCAGTTATCTTCTTATCATATCCCACTTCCTTCGCCAATTCCACTATCAATGTAAGCACAACAGGAACGGTATCCGCAATCGTCCCATCAAAGTCGAAGATTATATATTTTTTATCTTTCATATATTCAAATTCCCTTTCAATAACTCAGGATGTCAAATATACATTCATGTGAAGTATTTTCTGGATTTTTGAACGTTGAAGCTGTCTGAGACTCAAAAAACATATGCTCGAGTTCTTCAACTTCAACAAAGACAGAAAATACGGAACATTATTTATCTTTTTCGCCGCAGCATCCTCCTCCACAACACCCACCCTCTTTCCCCTCTTTTCCTTCACAACCTTCCATTCGTTTCCCTTTTTCGTCATATTGATACAGGACATCATCCTTTTCATCCAATGTAGCCTTGTGTGATCCATCACAAAATGGGTGATTCTTGGAAAGGCCACACATACAAATATAAGTGGACTTTTCAGAAGGTTTTACTTCTAGGGGGGCTTTCGCCGTTTTTATAACAATTCGGGACATAGGAAATAATATTAAAATAATAAATCTACAGTGATTGTATCAAAGAATAGACAAAAAACCCATCTAGATATTTTCCTCAAGGCTAATTTAGCTTCAAATATGTGTATGCCAATTGCACTTGACAATTAATTAATGTACATGTACCATATGTACAAATGATGGACTTGAGTAAGTATACTGGGTTTGAGTGGGACAAGGGAAATATTGATAAAAGTTTTAAGAAGCACAAGATTAGTCCAAATGAATCAGAAGAGATATTTTTGGATGAAAGCTTATTAGTACAAGAAGATTTAAGCCATTCTCAACAAGAGCAGAGATTTATAGCAATAGGCAAAACAGTGAGTAAAAAATTGTTGTTAACAGTTTTTACTATTAGAAATTATAAGATCAGAATAATATCCGTAAGGATAGCTGATCATAAAGAAAGGAGACATTATGAAAAATCTTAAGAAAATTCCCTATTTTAAATCTGAAGAAGAAGAGCAAGAGTTTTGGCAGACACATAGTTCTGTTGATTATGTAGACTGGTCAAAAGCAAAGCGAGTAGCGTTTCCTAACTTGAAGTTAACCAGCAAACCAATCACAATACGCTTATCTATTTCATTACTTGAAAGAGTTAAAGTCAAAGCTCATCTACTTGATATACCATATCAGTCATATATAAAGCAGTTGATTGCACAAGGGCTTTGATATGAGCTTACGCAGTTACCGTACTCTTATCCACTGAGTAGAACTTCACGCGATCTCCCCTAAACATCATATCCAGCTCCCCCGTTGATCCGTTACGATGCTTGGCCATATAGAGCTTGACCATGCGTTTCGAAGCGTTTAGGAGATCTTCGCTTTCATCTTCATAGTAAAGAAACATAACCACGTCCGCATCTTGCTCAATGGCGCCACTCTCACGAAGGTCTGCAAGTTGCGGTTTTTTGGAGCCCCTCTGCTCAACGGCACGTGAAAGTTGAGAAAGGGCAAGAACGGGTATTTTAAGCTCACGGGCAAGATTTTTAAGCCCCTGGGAAACAAACGACACTTCCTGCACGCGCGATTCAAACCGTTTTCCAGCATCGGCTAACTGAAGGTAATCTACAACGATGAGCGATATATCCTTTTCAGCCTTGAGTTTTCTGGCTTTTGTCCTCATTTCAAGAATTGAAACTCCAGGAGTATCGTCAATATAGATAGGAGCTTCAGACAACTCACCCATAGCCTGTGTGAGACGCCTGTAGTCGTCTTCTGACAGTTTACCAGTCTTTAATCTCCATGCATCAATATCGGCCTGACCCACAAGCAGTCGGTCAACCAATTCTTCCTTGCTCATTTCAAGCGAAAAGAACCCAACCCCTTTTTTTGCTTTCAAAGCGACGTTGGAAGCGATATTCAAAGCAAAGGATGTTTTTCCAATACCAGGCCGGGCTGCAAGAATAAGAAGATTTGAGGCTTGCATACCCGCTAATTTATTATCCAGGTCTATAAATCCGGTAGGAACTCCCCTCAAGCCCGTACCATTTTCCATAAAATCTTCAAGTCGTTCAAAACTATTCGCAACAATCTCCTTTAATTCGATGAAATCACGATGAGATTGTTGCTGTGCTATGGCAAATATGTCAGACTCCACCTCGTCCAACATCTGTTTGATGTCACCCGTTTCGTTGAATGCGGTTTCCGCAGTACGCGAGGCAAGTTCGATTAGTTTTCGTTTTGTACACTGATCTTTGACGATATGCGCATAGTTTTCAATATTTGCGGAGGTGGGAACTGCATTGATGAGATCTGAGAGGTAAGTAGCTCCGCCTGCATCCTTAATCGACCCATTTTTCTGTAATTGATTTTTAAGTGTTATTACGTCAATTGGCTGTTGTTGTTCAAATAATTCCAACATCGCAGTGAAGATGAGTTGATGACCCCGCATATAAAAATGATTTATACGAAGAAATTCTGCAACTAAACCTATAGCTGAAGAATCGACAAGGATAGCCCCTAATACTGACTTTTCAGCATCAATATCCTGAGGAGGTACACGTAGAGCCAGTGAGGCGGAAGACATTGCCATAGTTCAAATTAAAATTCCAAATTAAAATTCAAAAAACTCTAAGCACTAATCAATTTCAAATTGGCCTCTTGACTGAATTTGAATTTGGTGCTTGAATTTTATTTAAGTACAACTACTCTCATCGCGACATCGATATCAAAATCTTCTTTTTTAACCACTAATTTTTCAAGTGGTTCTGCTTGTGCAATGCCCATTTTCTTTAGGAATTCATCAAGTGGGGCGAGATCTGAAAGCTCAGCAACACCAAGACGTCCATAATGCATAGGGATAACGATAGCAGGTTCAACTTTTTTTATTAAATGAATCGCTTCATCTGCCGTTATGGTATATGTCCCTCCCACAGGAACCAAAAGGATATGCACATCTCCAACTTCATCAAGTTGAGCATCAGTAAGGACAGCTCCCAAATCTCCACAGTGCAGAATTGATATACCTTCCGACTCTAGTTTATACATGACGTTTTCTCCTCTTTCTTTTCCTTCCACCTTGTCGTGAAATGAACTAAATCCCCAAATACGGACACCTTTTTTCTCAAACTGTCCGGGCCATGTGAGAACAAGGGGTTCGCCTTCTATCAAATCAATATGTGAATGATCTTTATGTGCATGTGAAATCGTTACGATATCCGCCTCCTGTTTCGAAAATTTGATGCCAGTGAACTTTGGATCAAACGGATCCATGACGATTTTTGCATCTTTGGTTTTAATGAGAAACGATGAGTGAGAAAGGTATTTTATTTCCATAGTGGTATAAAGATACCAAAACGACTTGTTATTTGCAAATTGCTTTTTTTATGTCTTGTTGGTCGGCAGGAAGCGTGTTAATATTTTGAAGTACTTTGCCGAGGGTATTGTCAAATACGAATTCTTTTGCTTTTTCTGTCGATTGAGTGGCAACGTTTTGAACGGTCTGCTGCACAGTTTCTTGAGCTACTCCCAAAACTTTTTCCGCTTCCTTTTGTAGTTGATCGGTGAGAGGTTTTACGTTTTTTAATTCCTCATTCACTTGTTTCTTTATGGATTCAATTCCCAATGTGGAACCTAAAGACTCTTTTTTGGGAGGTTTTAACTCCTTTTCTTTTAAAATCATCGGTATCAACACATTGCCTAATAACAGCAGGGTGATTAAAAGTGTGGGTTGCCAAATAGGTATCTGGCGCGTAGCTATTTCCTCAATTTGCTTCAATTTCATACAGAAGTTATACCATATTTCCAATGAAAAAACCTATTGTCTCTGTATGTTATCTATATATCTCTTTTCGATGTCCAATTCGCAAAATGATGATTTTTACTCCGTCAATATCAAATATGATACGATAGTCCCCAACTCTCCATCGATGTGTGCCAATTGCAGAATTAACTAATTTTTTAGCAAATAAGAATGGATTGAGGGCGTATTCCTCAAGTTTTTTCTTAATACGCTTCTTTGTGACTGTATCGAGTTTATGGATATCATCTACTGCCGACTTTGTATAGAGAAGGGTGTAAATCATAGATTAGATAGCTCCAAACGCCTCTTCGTGGCTGAAGATAGCTCCAGCTTTATATTCTTTGCGCGCCTTTTGGATACTTTTCACATAATCCTTATTTACTAAGGCCAGAAGATCTTCAAATAAATCAATATTAACAAGAGCTGAGTTAAGCTTCCCTTTACTAGCCACCAAAAGATAATCTCGCTTATTTGAAATTTCTTTTAAGCTATCCGCTAGATTGTTTCTGAGTACTGTGGTTGTAATAATATTCATAGAATTATATTGTACATTTGAAATGTACGTTTTGCAACAAGAAAAAAAATATCCTTCTTCCAGATGGATGGTTTCAGTGTATAATAGCGAATATTGGTGGCTGTAGCCTTCGGTCCTGAGCGAAGTCGAAGGATCAACCTGGAGGCAACGGTTACTGGTGGTATTTATTGGTGGCTGTAGCTCAACCTGGTTAGAGCGTCGCCCTGTGGAGGCGAATGTTGCGGGTTCAACTCCCGTCAGTCACCCCAAGTATTAATTATTTCTACATCTTGTAATTTACATGCCTATAGAAGTTGCGAAGTCAAAAGACCATCATGTACGTGCGGGTACATTTTGCAATGGTCTGAAATTGTTTGAAAGCAAATATAATAGTGCTAATCCTCAAAGTTGTATTCAAATAGTTACTCGAGATGCTCTTGAAGGAAAAAAGAGTGGAAATGCATTTCTACGTGAAGTTATAAGAAAGCATATGCCAGATATTCATCTTGCCGCTCCTGAAGATGCAATAGTTAGATCAGATGATTATAGCGTTATAGGCGTCATCTTAAATAGTTATGATAGAGACACTATAAAAAATGGATTGTTGACTACAGCAGATTTAATGAATCAACTTAATGGAATGCATGATCCTGAATTTTCACATATACCCAACTAACTCAGGTTTGCAACTTTAAGTTAGGAATCGTCTGAAAATTATCGGTCATTAAAGTTGACAATTCTTCTTTGTAAGAATCAAGATT
>Ga0100397_1001169_pt1 | contig 15669 bp, 13 predicted proteins | sample CryGeymeta201521_FD_81550 | JGI IMG/M metagenome (GOLD analysis project Ga0100397, IMG submission 81550) | Groundwater microbial communities from Crystal Geyser aquifers in Utah, USA - Crystal Geyser metaG 2015-21 | ecosystem: Environmental > Aquatic > Deep subsurface > Groundwater | place: USA... | reverse complement strand
CCGGATCGCTTCAGCGTCCGGTAGCTCACACAACTGACTACCGAGCGTCAAGAAAGGACATCTTTTCTCCCCTTTCAACCCGTGTTCGGCACGAACACGGGTTGAAAGGGGAGAAAAGGAGGGAAGCCTCCATCGTGTAGCTGCCTGTGTGAGCTACCGAACGCTGAAGCGATCCGGCGTCCTTTTTTGTGGGGGAACTTCCAAAACGATGCACTAACACGATCAGAAGTACGATGGTGTGGAACGGGAGGCCGCTTTGCTGGGCACAGAGACGGTTGGGCGTTGGCAGGTGGAGAAGCTGTGGCTTGCTTCGGAACCCGAAGTAAGAATCTCGGACTTGCCGGTGCGCCAGGCCACCACGCCCAGAACGCCACAGGTAACCATTGTTCTGAGCGCTAACGGCAAGAACGATATTTTCGGTGACGCGGCGCGGCCAATCTGTGAGGAGAATCTCAACGAGGAGCGCGCGGTCCTTTCCTGCGGTCGCACGACCGGTATCGGACGAGGGCACACGGCCCAGGCGCGGTGGCTTGACGGCAGAACCATTGGGCGTATAAGCTTGTGTAGCATGTCAGTAGGTGCTCGAACACGACAATGGAATCCATCACGCCTCGCATAGATCGGTTGCGCAGGGCGCTCACGACTGACTGCCGTCGGCTCAACAGCCGCGTGCTCTTCGACGCCGAAGAAGGACGGTGGTATCGCGCGATCTCCGAACGTGTGTATTCGCGGAACCTCGACAGTTCCGAAGTCGCCCGCAAGGCCAAGTTCCTGCAGTCGTTTGCCGAGGAATTCCCTTGCGCGATGTGTGAAGACGAGCTGATCGTGGGGTCTCAACGCTTCTGCCCACCATGGCGGGCCTGTGGGGAGGGATGGGCAGAGACGGCGCGGAACATCGCTTTCCGAGGCAACAACGGTCACATCATCGTGGACTACGGCCATGTGTTGCGCGAGGGTGTCTCGGGACTGCTGGAAGAGATCGATTCCCGCGTATCCGGAGACCAGCGCGCCACCGCAATCAGGCAAGCCTTCCGGCAGGCGCTCCATGCGTTCTCGACCTTCATTTGCCGCCACGCTCAAGCCGCGCGCCTCGCCGCTCAAATGCAGGCTCACCGCTGCGATGAGCTTCTCCTCATTGCGGAGAATTGCGAACGCATCTCCTGGCATCCTCCGGAGACATTCCATCAGGCGCTCCAGCTTGTCTGGTTTATCCAAGTCTTCCTACATGCAGAGGGCTGTGGCGCGGCCGTGTCGTTTGGCCGGTTTGATCAGTACCTGTGGCCGTTCCTTGAAAAAGATATCTTCGAGCAACGCATCTCGACGATGCAATCCGGAGAACTGATCGCCTGCTTCTTCCTGAAGTGCTGCGAGGGCGACGAGTCGCAGAACATCATCTTCGGTGGCGTTGATGAAGATGGGAACCTTGCCGAAAATCCGTTATCTCTTGTCTGCCTGCAGGTTGCGGCTGATCTCAAATTGTGGCAACCGTCGGTGTCGGTGCGGATCGGTCCGGAGACATCCGACGAGTTCTGGAGCGCCGCGCTTCGTCTCTGTCAGGCTGGCATCGGCATGCCGTCGTTCTTTAATGACCCGGTCGTCATTGGCGCGTTGCAGGCGGTGGGCATTCCCCTCCGTCGGGCGCGCGACTATGGGATCGTTGGATGTTACGAAGCCACGCCGCAAGGGGATACCTACGGTCTGACCGTTAACCACCGTTGGGTGTTGCCGGAGACGTTGTTGGAGTTCTTGCGAAACCGGGAACAGCCTGTCGACTTCTCAAGCCTCCTCCGGGACTTCAAGTCGCACTTGCGCAGCAGTTGGCAGCAACAACAGGAGACGTTGCAGGCAAACTGGAACCAGTGGGCGAGAGACCGGTGCTCGCCGTTTGAGAGCGTCTGCACGCGGGGGTGCATTGCGTCGGGAATGACGGCTGAAGAGGGAGGAGGCAGCTACAACCTGCTGGGTGTAAATATTCTCGGGTTGGGAACGCTGGTTGACAGCCTGCTGGTCATTCGGGAGCTGGTTTGCGGACAGCCGGCAATCTCTCTGCGCGATCTCGTGGACCAGACGACCCGCAGCTTCCCTGACGGCGTCTTTCAGAACCGCTGCCGCGGGCTTTCCGGCAAGTACGGAACAGACACCTCCGAATCCAGCACATTGGTTGGCGTTCTTTCATCGTTCATTGCCGACCTCGTCCTTGCGACGCGGCTGGATCATGGCGTCCGGCCCAATCCTGCGTTCTTTGCCTTCAGCGGGGACATCTACCATCCCGTTCCTGCGACCCCCGACGGCAGGAACGACGGCGAGTTCCTTTCCTACGGTTGCGGACCGGGAACGCTCGCGAACGGAACAAGCCCCACATCCATCCTGAACTCCGCGGCGCATGTTGCTCACAGCAAGTGCGCCTGTGGCAATCCGCTCACCCTCTCCCTCAGCATCAATGACGCCCGCGGTGAGGAAGGCGCGGAGCGCGTTCGTCGGCTGGTCCAGGGCTATTTCGAGCAAGGAGGATTCCATCTGCACTTCAATTTGATCGACGCCGACCAGCTTCGTGAAGCTCAGAAGAATCCCGACGCCTTCCCCGAACTCACCGTCCGCGTCAGTGGATACAGCGCCGTGTTCCAGCATGTTGACCGTCGCTGGCAGGACGCCATCATCGAGCGGACAGAGAAAGGGATGTAGCAACGGCCCAGACGGCGCGCTCGCGCCGCGGTCGCGTCCTCGGATCCACGCGAGCAGATTACACCACCTACCCAGGCTACCGGGGTGGGGAATAGACCTTGTATCGGTAGGCGATGTATAGCTTACCCCCTGCCTCGACGGGCGTTTCCCAGGTGAGGCGCTGTTGTGGGTTGACGCGCCAGACGCCGCGCGTCGTGGCCTCGATGGTTGGCTTGAGGGATGTGTCGAGGACTTCGCCGGACAGCAGCTTTTTCACCAGCAGACGGATGGGTTTGCTCTTGTAGTTGAAGATTTTCAGTTCCCCTTTGATCGTGACCAGATCAAAGGTGCGACTGCTGTATACGGTCTTGGCATTCCGTTCGCGCTCGACCTCCAACTCGGACTGTTCTGCCTTCACGTCCACGGAACGCGTGATCTTGAGGAGTGTCTTCGCACCGGGGGATGTGTAGAACATGGTGTCCTGTCCCAGCACTTTCCCTTCCTGAATAGTCATCGCGGGAGCGGTGGTCCAGGGTATGCCCCCCGTATTCTCGAGGCGGAGAGAGTGCCACACTTCCTCCTGGTCGAACGCAGGCTCCTCGCCCCGGTTGTACCAGTACCACGGGTCATAGCGCCAGCGGCTTTGTTCGTCGAGGGAATCCTCAACCTCCCAGACGTACAGGTCATCACAAGGCACTCGCTTTGAGAACAGCGGATAATAGCCCCGCTCACCGCGAGCGAGGGTCACGTCCTCCTGCGGGTAGAGGAACAGGTCCTCGCGGGTCTTGCCTTCCTCCGGAGCGGTGATTCGCGGGCGACCACCTCCGTCATTGTTCGCGACGTTCATGGTCACCATCTGCTGCGCCACCACCGGCGTTCGGCGCCTTGCGGGCGAGGACGCGCCCAGGTTCGTGAGTCTTTGCAGGAAGTCGGAGACATCGCCGACCAGCGCCAGCGGATCCACCACTTCGGCGAAGGCGAGATTGGGGTATCCGGTGATGAAGTTGATTTTGCTCCCGGACAAGTCCTCCACGTCGTTGAGGAGGGTCGCCTTGCAGTGGAGCGACGCGTCATTCATGTCGGTAACGTCCATCTGATAGCTTGGCGCCCAAGTCAGTCCCCAGACGAGGTACAGCAGGCGCAGCCGTCCTTCCCCGCCTGTTGTATTGATGCGGAGGGACGCTCCGGGCAGGTTCCGTGAAACACGTAACTGGAAGCTGGCCGGCTTCGAGGCGTCATCACCGAGTGTGCGGATGCCCTTGATCTCCCCCGGAGGCAGGGCGAGCACCTGGCCGTTCTGGCCGCGCAACAGCACAAACTGCGCCTGCGGAATCCCTCCTGCCGCGTCGCGGGCGGGAGGACGATAAGCGCGGGCGGGACTCCAGTAGTAATCCTGTCGGGCAGCCTCGGGAGAGCTGGACAAGTCGCGTGGGTCTCCCTCGGGGATCGCCTCTACCGTTGCGGCAAACCAATCGTCCTTCTCGGTGCGAACCTCCACCTTCCTGCCCACATTGGCCTTGAGCAGGTCCAACATCGTCAAGGCTGCAACGCTCTCACCGCGCGTGGAAGGTGAGGCAACGGCTTCCTTCACGGCGATCCCCTTCGAATCCGGGATGATCCAGAAACTGCCGTGAGCGGGAACCGGGAGGTCCTTCACGATGTGATTTCCCGCACCGCGTATCTCCACTTCCCGCTGAACGAAGCCGAGGCCGTTCTTGAAGAGCGATGCCTCGACGACGCGGCTGGTTGCCTCCTGCTGTGCCGCGGCACCCGGCGCGAAACAGCCACACACCAAACCACTGCATGGGATGAGAACACCGACCAATGAGAGTCTGCGATTCATGAGCATTATCTCCTCGATCCGTTGAGATAGTCCGATTGTATTCCACAGCGCAGCGAAGCCGCAACCTCACAGCCGGTATGCCTCTCTTGCGAGGCGTGTTGTGCAGTCAAAAACCATCTCCTGCGCGTCGTCTTCATCGATCAGCCCGCGCACGAGCAGCCCGGCAATCCAGTCGGCGGAGGCGCGGCGCCAGAGATCGTGGCGGGCGGGGATGGAAGGGAAAGCGCGCGTGTCGTCATTGAAACCGGCGGTGTTGCACAGTCCCGCGGTTTCCATCGCTTGATCGAAGTAGCGACGCATGCCGTTGAAACTGTCGTGGAACCACCACGGCGGCCCAAGGCGCAGCGCCGGATAGTGCCCCGCAAGGGGAGCCAGCTCGCGGGAATATGCGGTTTCGTCAAGCGTGAACAGAACCAGCGTCAGCCGCGGATCGTTTCCATATTTGTTGAGCAGCGGCTGCAGACTGCGGGTAAACTCCGAGGTCACTGGAATGTCGCACCCCTTGTCCGGACCGAACCGCTCGAAGATGCTCCGGTTGTGGTTGCGGCAGGAACCGACATGCAACTGCATGACCAGTCCGTCCTCGATACTCATCCGCGCCATCTCGATCAGTAAATGGCCGGTGAAGCGGGTAGCGTCTTCCTCGGTGGCGTGGCTCCGCAGGGCTTTCGCGAACATGGCATCCGCTTCCTCACCGCCTAATTCCTCAGTGTATGCCGTCAGCGCTCCGTGGTCGGTGGCCGTGGCGCCCATCTGCTTGAAGAAGGCGCGGCGGTTCTCCAAAGCGGCGATGAGCGAACAGTACGAGTCTACCGCGATGCCCGATATTGCGCTCAACGCGTCAATGCTTTCCCTCCATCCCGCCGCGTTCAGGTTGACGACGGCGTCCGGTCGGAACGTCGGGCGGATGCGCGGCTTGCCGGTGGAAGGATGGATGCCCCAGTCCGAGTTGAGGATTTGTTGATGGGAAGTCAGCGGATCGGTCGCCGCGTCGGTCGTTGCCATCACCTCAATGTTGAACTTGTCGAACAACGCCCGCGGGCGAAAGTCAGGTGTGGTCAGTTTGGACTCGATCTGGTCGTAAATTTCCTGCGCGGTGTCGCCAGTCAGTTTCTTCTTGACGCCGAAGACCTCCACCAACTCCGCCGTCAGCCAGATTCCGGTCGGGGTTCCCCGGAACAGATAGAAACTCTCCGCGAAGGTCTGCCAGATCTGGCGGTGATCCGTCTCGACGGCTGATCCATCCCTCGTTGGAACTCCGAGACTCTCCAGAGAAATTCCCTGCGAATACAGCATCCGAAAGACATAGTGGTCGGGGATGATGAGCAGGTCGGCGGGAGATCCCCAGGTCGCCTCGGGGTCCGCAAAGAGGCGCGGATCAACATGTCCATGCGGACTAACGATAGGCAAGTCCTTCACGTTTTCATGCAACTCTCGCGCCAGCTTGCGCTGCGCTGGATCGGGAGAGAAGCAACGGTCGGGGTTGGTGGTTGGAGGTTGGTGGTTCATGGGTGTTGGTGACGCTCTTCATAGACAGAATTGGTGGATGCCACGGCTCCCAAAGTCAGCCAACAAGTTTACAGCTATACTGCTGGAACCGTAAACCGTGGTCTCACCATGAGCATGTCTCGTGGTCGTGCTTGATACGGTAGCACCGGCAGCAGATGGTCGTCTCGTGGGACTCAAATACGCCGGGGTCGGTCTCGTGAATAGCCTGACCGTCAACCTTCATATTGGATTCGCTGCAATGCAGCACTCGCGATACGCGTGTGCCCTGCATCGCGGTGACAATCCCCACGTGACCCACCGTCGGAGAAGCCTTCCCCGTCATCTTCCCGCTGGGGTAGACCAGCAGACCGCCGACCGCGGGTGCGCACTTGATGAACAACACGTGTCCATCCTTCGCGTCGCGCCAAATAGCGTCGGTGTTGATCCAACCTCCGTTGATGTCGTTATAAAACGGATGGTCGAACTGCCGCGGCAGACCGAAGCACCAGTCGACGAAACCCGAACAATCGCAGGTGCCATCGTCACCGGCGCAGGTGTCATCCTCCGGGAAGAGCTTTCCACCTCCCAGCCGGTAGTGAATGCCCAGAGCCATCTGGCCTCTCGCTCGGTTTAATAACTCATCGACGGCCATGGGTTCACGCCTCGACATTTCCGGGAACCTCGCTTTGTTCCACTGTTGAGAGACAGGACAATACGGAGCAACTGGGCTTCACCTGGAGTCTGGAGAAGGAAAGGGAAACCCGTGCAGATGGAAATGAGCATCTCCTTGCGAGTTAGTATAGCGGATGAGCGGCTGAACCTCAATGAGATTTATTTGGCGCTGGAATTGCGCCGTCCCGGTGTAACACAGGCGCTTGCTGTGGTCGATTACTGTGGTGGGTGTAAGTAAGATTTGTGAGGGCGCATGATTCGGACTCTGTGAGTCCGCCGTGATCGTTAGCCCTGTAGCCCCTGCTACAGGGCTAATGTGACGGTTCCACCTGTTCCCTGCGAGCCCCCGCTCGCTCAGCTTACCGACAGCAGGGGCTGTCTGGGTAAGGGGAGGCCCCCACCGTCTCCCCTGTCGCAGGGGCGACAGGGCTGACTATTACAAATCTTATTTGCACCCCACTGTGGTCGATTACTTGCATCACCGAGGTGACATACGGTAACATGACGCCACGCCTTGCGCACTATTCCAGGGACGTCTGGCAGGCAGTTTCACACCAGTAGCCTCCGGACGACTGTGTCACAATGACAATAGATGTGCGGGAATGGAGGGATCAAGCCATGCCTTTCGGGTACAACGGGAAGATACTCAAAGTAGACCTGACTGCGGGAACACTGCAGGACGAACACCCCGAGGAGATCATCTATCGCAAGTACCTCGGTGGCAGCGCACTGGGGATGTACTACCTTCTCAAGGAAATGTCGGCGGGGGTGGATGCCCTGTCTCCGGACAACGTTCTGGCGCTCATGTTGAGCGTGATCACCGGAGCGCCGATATCCGGTCAGAGCCGAATCGCCGCGGTATCGAAGTCTCCGCTTGCGATGGGTATTGGCGACTCTCAGGCGGGAGGGTTCTTTCCTGCCGAGCTGAAATTCGCTGGTTATGACGGGATACTCATCAAGGGCAAAGCGGAGAAGCCAACATACCTGTGGATCAATGACGGCAAGGCCGAGTTGCGAGATGCAACTCACCTCTGGGGGAAAGTGACCGGCGACACCGAGGACCTGTTGCGGGGTGAACTCGGAGACAGCAAAGTCGAGGTATTGCAGATCGGCCCTGCAGGGGAGCGACTGGTTCGATTTGCCTCCATTATGAACATGTGCAATCGCGCACTGGGACGCACCGGGCTGGGCGCGGTTATGGGTTCCAAGAACCTCAAGGCCATCGCGGTTAGAGGGAAGCGGAAGGTCGAGGTCGCCGATCCCAAGACGCTCACTGAGTTGTATCGACAAGGCACAAGAGAGATCCCGAACGATCCCGGAATGTCCATGCTGCGGAGTTACGGAACTCCGGGCGTGGTTGGTGGGCAGCAAGCGAGTGGTGGACTGCCTTCGTTCAATTACAACGCCGGCAACATCGACCATCACGAGAACCTGACCGGTGAGCACATGGCCGAAACCATTCTCAAGGAGAACGACACCTGCTTTAGTTGCACCATTCGGTGCAAACGTGTCGTCGCGATGGATGACCCGAAGTTCCCTGTCCACGAGAGATACGGTGGCCCCGAATATGAGAGCGTCGCATGCTTGGGGTCCTATTGCGGCATCACTGATCTCCAGGCGGTGTCTCGCGCCAATGAGCTCTGTGCCATGTACGGAATGGACACTATCTCATGCGGAGCGACCATCGCTTTCGCGATGGAATGCTACGAGAATGGCCTGCTTACCGCAGAGGACACCAATGGGATCGAGTTGAGGATGGGCAATGCCGAGGCGCTGGTGCAGCTCACCGAGATGATCGCCCAACGCGAGGGGCTGGGCGACCTTCTCGCCGAGGGTTCTGCGCGGGCCGCCAAGAGTATCGGCAAGGGCGCCGAGGACTATCTGATCACGGTCAAGGGAACTGAGGTTCCGGCGCACATGCCGCAGGTGAAGCGGTCGCTCGGAGTCGTGTATGCGTCCAACCCGTTCGGGGCAGACCACATGTCCAGCGAGCATGACCCCTCCTATACCCCGGGCAACAGCAAGGCGCTCCGCAAACTGGCGGAAGTGGGGCTGCACGATCCGCAGGACCCGATGGTGCTGAATACGGAGAAGGTGCGTTTCGCGTACATTACCCAGTGTCTCTACAGTCTGCTCGACAGCGCGGGTGTCTGCCAATTTGTCTATGGCCCTTCATGGCAGCTCTACGGCCACACGGAGCTTGTACAGATGATCAACGCGGTGACCGGATGGAATCTGAGCTTGGTGGAAGCGCTCCAGGTGGGTGAACGCAGGCTCAACATGCTGCGCGCCTTCAACATGCGGGAAGGCATTGATCGCGCAGAAGACAAGCTCCCCAGGAAGTTCTTCAGAGAGCTCACGGGGAACGGTCCCAGCAAAGGCATCAAGCTGGACGAAGATGAATTGCAGAATGGACTGACGAAGTTCTACCGTATGGCCGGTTGGGACGAAAAAACCGGCAACCCCACTCGCGGCAAGCTGGAATCTCTCGGACTCGAATGGGTTGCCGACGCCGTTGGAGCGGATTAGAGGGCGACCATCGGGTGAGGAGGGGGCTGTCGGGGCGATCGCGCGGTTCCGTCACTCCGTCATCCTCACTACTTGCTGCCGGGCTACTGACTTCATCGTCGCGTCATAGACGCGCATCATTCGCACGATCTGCTCCGGCTTCACGATCAGTTCTGCTCCGCCGTTGAGAACCTCGCTGATGTTCTGGTAGTACGATTTCCAGCTTCCCTTCAGGCTGGGGATTGCTAATTCACTTACCATTCCGTCGAAATCCGTCCTGACTCGCGCGTAGTGAGCTTCCGGTTCTGTTGCCGCGTCGATGTCGCCCTTGATCATGAACGGCTCCTGCGGATCTCGGCCCCACTTCACGAAAGACCCGCGGTCACCCAGCGCACGCCACCGCGGTCGATCGGCGCGGCTCACGTTGCTCACCTCGATATTGAAGAGCGTGTCATCCTCGAACTTGATCAGCCAGTGCGCGTGGTTCCCGATATCTACCCCCCAGTGGCCACCGAGGATGTCACAGAAGACCCATTTTACTTTGCCGTCATTCAGCAGCAGCGCCTGGTCGATGAGGTGCGCGCCCCAGTCGTACAGCAATCCTCCCCCCCGCGCCTTCTCCGCTCTCCACCCGCCGGGTTTGCCGTAACCCACAATGCTCGACTCGAAATGAAAGGGCTTGCCAATCAAGCCTTCATCAATGACTTTTCGCAGCGTTAGGTAATCCCAGTCCCAGCGGCGGTTATGGAAGACGCTCAGCATCGTATTGTTGCGTCTCGATGCTTCCAGCATTTGTTCCGCTTCCCGCGCGTCCATGCACATCACTTTGTCGGTAACGCAGTGTCGTCCGGCGTCCATCACCGTAACGGCCTGCTCGCAGTGAACATCATGCGGTGTCGCCAGCACGACCAACTGCACCTGGTCGTCCGCCAGAGCTTCATCGAGAGTCGCCCACGTTTTCACTGTCCACTTCGCCCCGGCCGCAGCGCGTTTCTCTGCCTGACTGGAAACGACTCCATACAGGTTCAATCCCTCGGCGAGGCTTACCAGATAGCAGTGAAAATTTCGCCCAGAAAAACCGTATCCAAGAACAACGACATTAACCATGGTATCCTCCAACCCCACATCATAGCGAGCCAGCAGCAGTGAAGTTCACAGAAGTTACCAGAGGGCTGGAGAAATGTCAAAACACCCCCGATATGCGCGTTTGACGCACCGCAGTTCCAGCAGTACAATCCCCATCTACGACAGCCCACATTTTGAGCAAGGATGGTCTACTGATGAAGAAGGTTCTGTTGTTTGTTGGAGGAGAGTACCACGACATCGCGGCCAATGGAGAGTTAATACGGAAGGCGCTGGAGGCGTCGGGGGAGAATCAGATCAGCGTTGTACGGGACACGAAAGCCCTGCGAGAATGCGCGAAGTATGACGCCGTTGCGCTCTACGCCCAGGATGACGTCATCGCCGACGGCGGCCAGCGATCCCTTGTCAACTTCGTCAAGGAGGGAGGCGCGCTGTTGGCTCTGCACAGCGCCAATGTCCTCCGCCGGTGCAACGACTTCTACCGCGAGATGCTGGGAAGCCGTTTCTTGACCCACGGTCCCATCGCGGAATTTGAGGTGTTTGTGGATTTGCCGGACCACGACATCGTGCGCCGCGTTCCCGATTTCAAGATCGTTGACGAGCTGTACAGTATTGAGCGGGACAACGATGTCGACGTTTTTGCGAGCGCGTTTTGGCACGGGAAGAAGGCGCCGATGGGCTACAGCAAGTCGTTCGGGAAAGGCAACGTGGTCTATCTTGCCAATGGGCATGATGAGCGGTCGCTCACGCACCCCATGTTTACAAAGATGATGTCCCGCGGGCTGGATTACGCGCTGGGCAAACGGGAGACCGGCGAAGTGCGCTGTGGCATCATCGGTTACGGTGGCGCCTTCAACATGGGGAAGCTGCACGGCAACCAGATCAACGCGTCGATCGGGATGCGAACCGTCGCCGTTTGTGACCTGGACAAAGCGCGCGCTGACGAAGCCACGGTTGATTTCCCGGATGCTGAGGTTTTCAACTCCGTGGACGCCCTCCTGAAGAAGCCCGACCTCGACCTATGTGTCATCATCACCCCGCACAATACACATGCCCCCATCGCTCTGAAGTGTTTGCGAGCGGGAAAGTCGGTAGTGTCCGAAAAACCCTTCTGCCTTTCATTGAAAGAAGCAGACGCAATGATCGCCGCGGCAAGGGAAAGCAACGTCACGCTGACCGTCTACCACAACCGTCGTTATGACGGCGACTACCTCGCGCTGAAGGAGATCATTGCGAGTGGGGTCATCGGGCGCGTCTTCAAGGTGGAGGCCAGTTTTGGAGGCTACGGTCGCCCCGGCCCCTGGTGGAGGTCGGACAAGAGAATCTCGGGGGGCGCCTTCTACGACTGGGGCGCTCATTTCATGGACTGGATTCTCAACCTTGTGCCCGAGCCCATCGAGTCGGTGAGTGGCCAGTTCTTCAACAAATTGCACTGGCACCACGTCACCAACGAAGACCACTGCGAAGCAAGCATCCGGTTCAAGAATGGCGTGGTGGCGTCGCGCCAGATGAGCGCGCTCAACTCTGTGCCCGTACCGCGGTGGCGTGTCCTCGGAACGGAAGGCGGCGTTATTGACGACCGGGCGGTGGAGGGTCACTTTACCGTCGTCAGCCATCGCACCGGAGAATCCGTGAAGATGCACATCCCCTTCAAGCAGGGCAAGTGGGATCGCTACTACCCTGCTCTGGCGGATCATCTACTGCGCGGTGAAGAACTGGTCGTCAAGCCCGAAGAGGCGCGGCGGGTGATTGGCGCCATTGAATACGCCGAACGCTCCGCCAAAGCAGGAAAGCCACTAACGATCCCGGGCGAAGGCAAGTGACGCAATCTGTGACAGATTGCACATCGGCGTTGACTCGAACACCCGCGAATGCAATAATCAAGGCACACTGGAAGGCGGAGACATTGCGATGGATGAAAAGAGACTGGATATATTGGATCGCGAACTTGCACGCCTTGCGAGCGAAGGCACCGTGGATGAGTACTTAGATGCCATGTTGAACCACCCAATACATGGTCGTCTGATTGAGGCGTTTGCCTTGGAGGAAGACGCTCCGGAGTTTGATGAGACGACCAAGCGCATCAAGGAGAGATTCGCCGGAAGAGAGGATGCATCACTTGCGACAACCGCGGGTGCTCTCGCTTGAGACCATCATATCCATCCATGACGGCTGGATAGCACGGAAGGGCGGTTCACTGGGAGTCTGGGAGCCCAATGTGCTACAGTACGCGCATGAAGCTCAGTTTTCACCCTACTATGAAGGCCTGTTCAAGAAAGCCGCCAATCTTGGAGGTCGCATCACCAAAGAGCACGCTTTTGTGGACGGGAACAAGCGCACTGGCTATTCATGCATTCAGCGGTTCCTCGCTCTGAACGGTTTCTCCTTTCGCCCTTCATTCTCCGACGCCTACGAGGTCTTTCGCCGCCTCGCTCTGGGAACCAACGTGCCGGGGGAGATTACCTACGAGGAACTTGCGCAATGGGTCGAGGCAAACGCCCTCCCGTTGTTGATGTTGGGGAGCTATGCTGACGATTGATGAGATTCCATGTGCGAGCTCTGTAGACGGAACGGCGCCGCTGGTTGCAGACGCCGCTTACACGCCCAATGGCACGCCGAAACCCTTGGTTGCGGTGATGCACGGGTACAGCGGTGGCCGGACTGCGGTAGCGAAGGACCTCCGTGACTTTGCGGCGCGCGGCTTGTTCGCCATCGCTCCGGATATGCGAGGGCGAGGCGACTCGGCGGGGAAATGGGACAGCGGCGGGTTAGACGTGCATGACATCGTGGATGGCATCCTCGCTGCGATCCGCGAGTTCCCGCGGGAAATCGACGCAAACAACATTAGCATCGTCGGTTACAGCGGCGGAGGCGGGAACTGCTTTGCCGCCATGACGCGCTTCCCCGACCTGTTCCACGTGGTCGCTCCCTTCTTCGGCATCAGCGACTATGGGCTGTGGTATGAAACTTGCGGTCGGGAGGACTGCAACCGTGTGATGGTGGAGACGCTGGGAGGCACACCGGAGGAAATCCCCGACGTCTACCTGGCGCGCAACGCATGTCTCGCCGCCGGGAACAACGGCGCGTCGAAGCTGCACATCTTCTGGGACGAGGAAGAAACACAGTGCCCACCTGTTCTGAACGAGAACTTCATCGCCGCCTACCATGCTGCGGGTCACTCCAACGCCGCTGCCCACATCAGCCGCGTCGGGGATGAGTATCGCTGGCGTCACGGATATCGTGTGGATAACCCGATGCTGGAAGCAGCGGACGACATCATCTGTGACGAGGTCTTCTCTCCTCCGCCGGACTTGTCGTTGCCCCTCACCGGCACGCTGACCGTCTGTGGGTATCTCGTCACACGGCATTTTCAGGTGGTTGTAGAGGATGGACAACGAGGCGCCGTCGAAGTGGGATATGACCTGCGCGGACCGGAGCCCGTCGTGGATGTCCTCTCGAACCCGGGAGAGTGGAGTGTCTCGGTGTCTCCCGACTCACCGCTCAGCCTTCACTGAACACTGCCTCCTCACTCCTCACGGCACCACTTTCTCTATCCCTTTCATCATCAGCGTCACGGTCCAGTTGAGCGCTCCCTGAAGAGCGAATATGCACAGCACTCCAAAGAAGATGCCTGCCGCACCGATGCCGGTGAATCGCTCGAGAGTCGGGAGCAGGTGCTGCATCTTGATCCCGACGAATTGCATGAAGAGGCCTATCCCGAGAGGGATGGCGGTCAGTAGCAGGGCGCTGTACCGCGGCTGGGATGTGAGTGATTGGATTTCGTCCCGGATGCGGTTGCGGTCGCGAATCACGAAGGACACGCGGTCCAGAATTTCCGCCAATGAACCTCGCCCGCGATGCTGGAGGACAACGGCAGTGACGACGAGGTTGATGTCCGGCGAAGGCTTCTCCTTTGCGATTTTCTCGAAGGTCTCGATGACGTCCCCTCCCGATGACACCTTGTCGGCAATGCGGCGGAACAGACGCCCCAGAGGTTCCTGGATGTGCGGTGCGGTGGTCCGGAACGCCTGGGAGAGCGAGAAACCTGCTCGCATTCCATTGGCAAGTTGTATCAGAGCATCGCCCAACTGGCGTTCAATTTTGTGCGCATCACGCTTCCCCGCCGCCAGTCCGCGGTTGATGAGAAACGCGGATACCGCAAGCCCGATGAGGCAGAAGGCGGGAAATCTCGGGAGAATCGCGAACGCCAACACCTCCATCACCAGCAGCGGCACAAAGAAGACGTTCACGAAGATAAGCTTCGACGGCAGCTTTGCGGCTTCCTGCCGCGCCAGTTGTGTGCGACCCTCACGAATCTGATTGGCTTTATCCCGGAGCGTGTGGCCCACGTCGACGTTCATCGAGCGCGCTTGAAGCACGATACCCACAAAGTCGGTGAAGTCCGGGATGCCCAGTCGGGCGCTCAGCTCCATCCAAACCTCTCTTGGTTCGCGTCCATTGCGAACCTGCCTCGCCACTTCCATGCATTCTTCAGCCAACGGTCCGCCGAGACGCTCGGACACGTACTGGATAGCCCCATCGATTCCCGTCCCCGCCTCCACCGCGACGACCACCAAGTCGATCAGGTCGGGAACCTGCTTCTCGATGAGTTTCTTACGGGAAAGGGGCATCAGGTAGGCTCTTTCGGTGGGCGGCACCAACAGTCAGGGGTCAGGTTACTGCCGCGGCTTCACGTCGACGTGTTGTTCCCGCGGAAAGGGCATTGCGTATCAGGACTGTGACGGCCCCCGTGGGCGCGGGAGCGGGAAGACTCCGCTCCCGGAGCAACGCCACGTGTTCCTTCATTCCCCATTTTGCCTTGTAGATACAATCCTCAACCGAGTGGCCCACACCGGTGAATCCTTCAAGGTCGCTTGAGTAGAAGGCAAAAAACGTCGGGTCTTCGGTGGCCTCAATGATAAGCGAGTAGTCGAGATCAATCATTTTGTCACTCCCCCTCTCGAAGTCCTGCCGCCTTCAATACGGCCTGGCACGTGCCGGTGGGTATCTCTCGTGAACCATGATAGTCCACTCGTATGAGCGTGTCTACTCCCGTCCTGGCGTAGTAGCGGATGGATCCTTTCTGCTTCACAACGCGGAATCCATGCTTCTCCAACACGCGAACAAGCTCGCTGAATCTCAATGCGACGCCCACCTCATGTCCAACCTCACCCCAATTCAGCAAATCGCGGGAATGCCGGTTGCGCTCTGCAATACACGAATGAGAACATCCGGTTCATCGGTGCCAAGCAGGAACTGCTTCCCACTCTTCAGCTTCACGTGGACCGCCTGCATACCGGACACGTTGTAAGTAGGTCGTCAAAAATACTGTCCCTGCTGAAACGAAGACGGACATACCCGATTGATTCGGTAATCCCCCCGAACTTGTTTCGGGGGATGGTTAGGACCACGCT
>Ga0100397_1001156_pt1 | contig 15736 bp, 18 predicted proteins | sample CryGeymeta201521_FD_81550 | JGI IMG/M metagenome (GOLD analysis project Ga0100397, IMG submission 81550) | Groundwater microbial communities from Crystal Geyser aquifers in Utah, USA - Crystal Geyser metaG 2015-21 | ecosystem: Environmental > Aquatic > Deep subsurface > Groundwater | place: USA... | reverse complement strand
GGCAAAATTCCCAAATTCATACCGATATGAATAAAAATTTGAGAAATTAAAAGTATGGCAAAACCGGAAGCAAAAAGCCGAGGAAAATTACTCTGACCAGCAATAGCAATTTTGATTGCCCGCCAAATTAAAATTGAGAAAAGAAAAAACAAAACCGATACCCCAATTAATCCCATCTCTTCAGCCAGGGCAGCAAAAATAAAATCGGTCTGGGGCTCGGGTAAAAAACCATATTGAGTTTGAGAACCTTGAAAAAGCCCTTGGCCAAGAAGACCACCTGCTCCGATAGCGATTTTTGCCTGAGCATGACTCCAGGATATCCCCAAGGGTTCGTAAGGGTAAAAAAAGCTTAAAATTCTCTCTTTTTGATAATCTTTTAATAGAAAACCCCAACTTAAAATTAAGATTAAAAGGCAAAAAAGGATTAGAATTAAAAAATGGCGAAGTTTTATTCCGGAGATAATTAATATCCCCACCCACAAAAAAATTAAAATTAAAACCGAACCCAAATTAGGCTGAAGAAAAATTAAAATAGCCGGAATTAAAACGTAAGAACCAGAAAGCAAAATGTGTCTTATTCGATATATCTCAATGTGTCTCATTGAGAAATATTTCGCCAAAATAATTATCAAAACAATCTTTGTAAACTCTATCGGATCAATTGAAACAGGTCCTAATTTATACCAGGATTTTACTCCCCTGATTTCTGGGGCGAAAAAAAACAGCCCAGAAAGTAACCCCAAACAAAAAAGATAGAGAATTAAAATCAAATAGGGGTTTTCTCTTAAACCTCGCCAGTCAAAAAAACTAATGAGGAACATTAAAAAAATTGATATTCCCAAAAAAATAACCTGCTTTTTAAAATTCAAAAAATCCCCTCTTGAGGAACTGTAAATTGACACTAACCCTATTACCACCAATAATAAAACGGTACAAATGAGAATCCAATCTAACTTCTTTAAATGATGAAAACAAGATGAGAACATGATGTGTTATGTTCATCAACTGGTGATGAACATGTTATTATTTTAGTATTTTTAAAAATTCTTTTTCGTTAATTGTTTTGACACCGAGTTTTTGGGCTTTTTCGAATTTTGAGCCAGGTTCTTTGCCAACTAGGACATAGTCTGTTTTTTTTGAAACCGATTCGGAAATTTCTCCGCCTAAAAGGCGAATTTTTTCTTTTGCCTCTTCTCTGGCCATTGATCCTAAAGAACCGGTTAGGACAAAGGTTTTTCCTTCCAAGATTTGTCGTTTTGGTTTTTTTTCAGAAATAATTTCGACTCCAACCCATTTTAATTTCTCAATAAATTTTAAATTTCTTTTTTCTTGAAAGAAGGCATAAATTGATTTTGCCACCATTGGACCAACATTCATTATTTTTTGAAGTTCCTCCAACGAGGCCTTTTTTAATTTCTCAATTGAGCCAAAATATTCTGCTAACGTCCTAGCAGTTTCTTCTCCGACATTTCTAATTCCCAGAGCATAAATAAATCTTGGGAATTGAATCTTTTTTCTGGATTGGATTACCTCAATTAAATTTTTAGCCGATTTTTCAGCAAATCGCTCCAGGGGCAAAATATCTCCTTCTTCTAATTCAAATAAATCGGCTGGGTCAGAAACTAATCCTTCATCAATTAATCTATCAACAATTTTTGGTCCCAGGCCAACAATATCAAAGGCGGCTTTGGAAATGAAATGATAAAAATATTCTCTTTGGCGGGCAAAACATTTTGGATTGAGACAGCGCCAGACTACTTCCCCGGCAGGCCGAACCACCTTTCCTCCACAGGCTGGACATTTTTTGGGAAATTTAAATTCCTTTTCCCTGCCAGTTCTTAGCTCTGGCAAAACCGAAATTATATCTGGAATAACATCCCCTGCCCTACCGACAATGACCGTATCGCCAATTTTCACTCCCAACCTTTTCATTTCATCTTCATTGTGCAAAGTTGCCCGAGAAATTGTTACTCCACCAACTTCAACCGGTTTTAAAATGGCAACCGGGGTCAAAGCACCGGTTCGACCAACCTGAACTTTGATATCTTCAATAATTGTTGTTGCCTGTTTTAAGGGAAATTTAAAGGCAATGACTCCTCGGGGAGCTTTGCCAACTACACCTAATTTTTCAAAGATTTTATTATCATTGACGATGACAACAATCCCGTCAATCTCGTAGGGTAATTTTTCTCTATTTTTTTGCCAAAAATCATGAAATTCAAAAACCTCTTTTAAATTTCGACAATATTTACTATATTTGTTGTTTGTTTTGAAACCCAGGGTTTCAATAATTTGATGTTTTTCAAAATGATTTTTTTGACCGAGGTCAGTAACTAAATCATAGGCATTGGAATCTAAATGCCTTGAGGCAGTCACTTTTGGATCTAATTGTCTGATGGAACCGGCTGCTAAATTTCGAGGATTGGCATAAGGAGGAAAATTCCTTTTTATTTGTTCTTTGTTGACTTTCTCAAAGTCCTTTTTGATAATAATTGCCTCTCCCCTAACAACAATAGATTTTTTAAAATCAAAATTTCTTATTGCCTCCAGAATACAGGGGTCGCACCCCTGTGTTTTAAAATCTTTAAGAATTTCTTCTTTAGTTCTCAATTTCAAAGGGATGGCTTCAACTGTCTTTAGATTTTGGGTAACATCTTCGCCAATAATTCCGTCACCTCTTGTGGAGCCTGCCTTTAAAATTCCATTTTCATAAATTAGCTCAATGGCTAAGCCATCAAGTTTTGGTTCACAATAAAAATCAATTTTTGAGGCTTCTGTTGGAGTCAAAAGCCTTGAGATTCTCTCTAACCAATCTTCCATATCCTTTTCTGAAAAAGCATCATTAAAAGAAAGCATCGGGGTTGGATGTCTGACTTTTTCAAATTTCTCTAAGGGCTTTCCTCCAACTCTCTGGGTTGGCGAATCGGGAGTAATAAATTCAGGAAATTCCTGCTCAAAATCAAAAAGTTCTTTTTTCAAAGAATCTAAAACCGCCTCAGAAATCTCTTGCTTATCCAAAACGTGATATAAGTAGCGGTGGTGATGAATTAGTCTCTTAAGTTTTTCAATTCTAACTTTAGCTTCTTTTTTAGTCATAGTTCCTTTTTAATTATAACCAGAGATTGAATTATAATCAAAAAATCGGAGGTTAACTCCGAAAGTTTTTTCGCGTTTTTTCACATTTATTCGCTTCTCTTACTTTAAAAACTAATTTCAATTGCCCTCCGAACTTTTCTGTAGACTCCGATTGATTGGGTTACAGCTCCGACTGTAACCTTATAACAGGCATCGTCTTGGTCAGTGCAGTCAATAGCAGTAGCAGAACAGTTTGTCACATCCCCCCCATCGTCATCTAAATCTAAAAAACCACAATAGAGATTGGGAGGAGGTTCATATTCAGTCTTGCTCACTCGATACAATTCCCTTTCAATTCCGGTGTCGGCAGCATAAAAAGCCAGAACCGAGTTTTCCATTCCTTTCATTACCTTCATTTGACCAAGTAAAATAGCTGAAATACCCAAAGCCAAAGCCAGTAAAACTGTCATTATCATTAAGGCAAAATAAAGGGCTACTCCTTTTTCATTTTGACTTTTGCACCCGCTCGGCGGGTAGCCGGACTTTTGACTTTTCATCATATTTATATATCTAAGTTTCTTTGAGAAATTGTGGTTTGAAGATTTATTTTTGATTTTTCTTTTCCTTCAATTTTAAGAAAGAAGGTAACTCTTGGCTGGTCATTATCATTTTGATCCCAACTTTCATCAGGGCCAATATTAAAAGAAGTCACATTTAAACTTGGAGATGTTAAATAATTTGTAGTTATGGCACCGGTACTAATTTCTTTTTTCCATTCTTTAAGACGGTATTTAGAACTTGCGGCATCCCATTCTCTAAAAAATTCTTGACAATAAGTCCCTTGGTAATTTTTAAATCTCATTCCTCCTGTTCCGGAAGTGGTTTTTTCATAATTTAATTTAGCTGAAATACAATTTCCATCTATATCTTTTTTAGCCATTCTTATGGCACGGCTCATATATTCCATTAGGAAACTCGTCTGGCCCAAAAGTTCTTGCATAGATAGTGATTTTCTTTGAGCTCTTAAAGCCGAAACAAAAACACCGGAAGCGGCACCGACAATCAATGAAAAAATAGTAACTGTAACTAAGAGCTCAATTAAAGTGAACGATTTTTGAGATTTCATTGCCACCATTTAATCGCCACTACTTAATTACCACCATGGATATAAATTTTCTTGAGCTATAACTTGATGAGTTCTTCCTCGTTCTTCCCAGGAAACTAAAACTCGAACCTTTAGAATATCGACCTTGTAATAAGGCTCGCTCTCGAGCTGAATGATGATTTTTCTTTGAAGATTTTGAGAGTCAGGCGCCAAAGAACATTTATAAAAATCGCTTTCAAATTTTAAATAATTTTTTCCATTACAATTTAAATTATCAGGAATGGTTTGGCTTCGATAATCAAAATTATAACAACCTCCAGCGCAATCGGTTAAACCAGCATTCCAATCAATCCCTCCTATTCCTTTGCGGATTTTTAGGAAATTAGTATCTCGGATATTTCTCACGATTTCAATTCCTTCTTGAGCTAAATAAACGGCTACTAATCGAGAAGAAGCCACCTGGGTAAAGGCAGTGGTTTGATTAACTACCGACATTGCTCCTCCCACTCCAAAGGTAATTAAGAAAATGGCCACCAAGCACTCTATTAAGGTGAAGCCTTGATTGTTGGATTGTTGAAATGTTGGAATGTTGGAATGAAATAATCTACTTAACATAAATTAGACCAGCCTTGTTTATAGTAATAGTTTTGGTTTGGCTGTCATTGGCTATTGTAATAATAGCCGATGTCGCACTGATATTGATATTGGTGGTTGGGTCAGGTGGGCTGAAAGTGATATTCAAGGGAGAAGGGGGAGAAAGGTTAGTAATTTTTACTCTTTTTTCTAAGGAAAGATTTTCAATTACTTCACTAGGACTAGAACCAGAATCAAAAGCTTTATTATCGTTTAAATCGGCAAATAAGATGTAAGAGGTTGAATTTATTATTTGAAAATTTATTCCATAACTGCCTTTAAAGGAGGGCGGAGCTCCCGGCAATTCTTTAGCCGACATCGTCATTTCCTGAACCCTCCTTATATCCTGAGAAATCTTGTAAGCCGACCTTTGAAGGGCAAATTGCCGTTCCCCAGTTCGGTATTGGGGCAAAATGATTGCCGATAAAAGTGAAATTATCCCGATAATTACTAAAAGCTCGATTAAGGTAAAACTTTTTTGATGTTTAAACTTCGAGTCTAAATGGGACATTTTGAATTAAATAATTAGAAAATTTAAATACCAATTAATGATATTTTGACCCCAGAATAAAGAAATAAATGTTCCGGTAATTAAGAAGGGGCCAAAGGGAACTTCTGATTGTAATCTTTTTTTGCCTGAAAGAACCAGTCCTAATCCAATTATAGCTCCAATCAAAAAAGCGAGAAATAGAGCGACTAAAATTTTTGGCCAACCCAAAAATAAACCCATAAAGAAAGCAAGTTTAAAATCGCCAAGACCCATCCATTTTCCGCGGGAGAAAATAATTATCGCCAAAAAGAAAACCGATGGCAAAATTCCAAATCCCCCCATTAGAAAGCCTTCGGCTTCTAACGGGGCAGGCAAATTCAAAATTGTAAACAATCGATATAAAAAAGCGATAGCTATGGCGGGATAAATTATTTTATCTGGGATAATATAATGCTTTAAGTCGTAGACAAAAATGATGATTAAAAAAGATGTAAAAATCCAATAAAAAATTAATGACATACTAAAGTCACGGTCGTGACTTAAATATGTCAGGAGAAATAAAATGGCGGTGGAAAGCTCAACTAAGGGATATTGCCAGGAAATTGGGTTTTGACAATAGCGACATTTACCTCTTAAAATTAAAAAACTAAAAATCGGAATTAAATCCTCTAAAGCTAATGTATGTTTACAATAGGGGCAATATGAACGACTTCTTAACCCTCCTAAATTTTTCAAAGAAAAACTTGGGAGGGCAAGACGATAAATTAGACAATTTAAAAAAGAGCCAATAACTAGACCAAAAATACAAATAAAAATATAGATAAGGTTTATCATTCCTTTATTTTAATCTTTCTGGGCTTCAAACTCAATCTTTAAAACAAAAAACCCCGTTAGAAAAGATAAAACCGCTAACGGGGTTATCGTGACAACTAAAAAATCAGTCAAATCCTATTTTCCATTCATTATAAACCGCAAGCTGTTATATTAGTTGGTTCGGTACCACAAACATATCCGGTTCCTTTATAACAACTAACGTAATAGGTCGTTGCAGCGCAACCACCCGCCGGATTTTCTAGGGTAGCCCAGATACAGAATTTCTGACGATCGCCCGAAGCCGAATTTGAAAATCCTCTGTAGGCCACGGCTCCAACAGGATCCTTTGGAAAGGGAATCAGATAAGTGATTCCTGAGGAAGAAGCAGCTATACTAGTATTGGTGATGGCTCCTGCTGTAGTTCCACTAGGTCCGGTAATCACAGCATATTGTTCATCATCACCCATCACCATTTCCTGGGCAGCAACAATCTGGCGCATATCAGACAACCTCTTGACATCTCTGGCTTTTGACCTTGCTCCACCCATGGAAACCAAAACAATGGAGGCTAAAATTCCAATAATGGCAATCACTACCAGCAACTCAATCAAAGTGAATCCTTTTTTCTTTTTGGAAAAAATTTCCATATTAGTTAATGATTATTGATCAATAATAATTGATTTTTCGACCTTTGTTTTTTATTGGGTAACATTAACATTACAACAATTGGTGTTGACAGGAGTAGTGGTAGTAGCTAATTTTATTACTCCTTTATTTGAGGCACAAACCCAGGTATCGGTCTCGGCTTCTAATTTGGAATAAGCACAGTAGTATTTATAAGGCAAGACATTGGTTGTCCAGGTGTAACCAGCATTACAACCTAAGGGATCGCAAGGTACTGTGGGCATAAAGGTTCCAATTGCAGTAACAGTATTTGCACCAGCGGTCGTAGCAATATATCTGTCTTGCCCTCCGGCACAGGTTGGCTCACCGTAGCATAATTCCATGGCCGAACTGATCTGTTTAAGATCAGTCATTCTTCTCGTATCTTTGGCTTTTTTTCTGGCTGGACCCATTGAAACCAAAACGATGCTGGCGAGCAATCCAATCACGGCGATAACTACCAATAACTCAATTAAAGTAAACCCTTTTTTATTTTTTCTAAAAATTTGTAGCATATAATACTAAATGATTATTAATTATTTTTTTGACCTCATTTGTTAATTATACCACATTTAAGAATTTCAATCTCGTTAGAAGTCCCACTTATCCACACATACTATAAAAATTATTCTTATTTCATTATAGATAATAACTTCTAACAGGGTCAAGTTGTGGATAACTTCGAGCGAAGTGAGAACCCCGCCCTTTCTACATTTCAGTCAAGGTATTGAACAATCTTTTTTTAAGATGCCCTAGGGCAGAACCGTATTTTTTAAAGTGCTGTTCTCTTCTTCTGGCATCTTTTTCTGAAAGATAAGCTTCGTAATAAACTAATTTATAGCCCGGTTTATTTCTTGTATGTTGTTTAATCCTTCTCCGCAAATCATTAGTAAAGCCGATATAAATATAGTTAAATTTCGGTTTCTTTAAGAGATAAACATAAAACATAATTAGAAAGGGCGGGGTAAAGTCCCAGCCCTTTCTAATAAATACGGGAAAGGGCTGGGCCTTTAAATTCCGGGCATTTGGTAAAGAGGAAGCAAAACCGAGGCCATTATTCCTCCAACAACCAATCCTAAAAAAATAATTAGGGCCGGCTCTAAAATACTTAAAAGATTATCAACGGTTCCATCCACCTCCTTTTGATAAAAGGAAACTATATTCAGAAGAGTTTTATCAAGGGTGCCAGTTTTTTCACCAACCAGAGTCATTTGAGTAAAGACCGGTGGGAAAACTTCTGGAAAACGGCTGAGGATTGAAGAAATTGATTCCCCTTTTCTGACTTCATCTCTGGTCTGAAAAATAATTTCCCGATAAACAGAATTGTCAACAATCTCCCCGGAAATTTCCAGAGCACTGGCGATTGGTAGACCTCCTGAAATTAAGGTAGAAAGATTTTCAGCAAATCTGGAAAGACAAATCATTTTTAATAACTCAGAAACTAAAGGTAGGCGAAGGGAAATCTGGTCAAAAAATTTCTTTCCCTGACTGGTCCGGGAATATCTGATGGCAAAAATTATTAAACCAAGAAGGGTTAAAATTAAAAAGATGCCCCATTTTTTTAAAAAAATGGAGAGGGAAATTGCTCCTTTAGTAATAAGCGGGAGCTCGCTGCCTGATGACAATAAAACTTCGGTTAATTGAGGAATGATATAAAACATCATTAAAGTAAAAACTATTATAGCCACAAAAATGACCATGGCTGGATAAATCATTGCTCCCCTAAGTTTACTGGCTAAATGATATCCTCTTTCCAGGTGCTCGGCTAAATAACTCAAAGCTTCTGACAATTTCCCCGAGGCTTCACCGGCCCGGACCATGGCAATATAAAATGGAGAGAAAATTTTTGGATACTTTGAGAGGGCTCCGGAAAGCGTAGTTCCCCCCTCTATTTCCTCTGAAATCTTGAAAATTTTTTCTTTTAAATCGAGATTTCTGGCCTGAACGGCTAAAACCTCCAGAGATTCTACCAGCGGAACTCTTGATTTAAACATAATCGCCAGTTGCCGAGAAAACAAAACAATATCTTTTTGAGAGGTTCTTTCAAGGATTTTTATTATTTGAGCATAAAAGGGTGGGGCGGCTACTTCTTCCAGAAAGGTAATGTATAATCCATGTCTTTGTAAAAGTGTGACTGCCGCTTCTCTGGAAGAAGCCTCCACCTGACCCGATTGAACTTCTCCTTTTTGATCTCTCGCTTGATAATTAAACTTCATTATGTTGGATTGTTAGAATGTTAGATTGTTAGAATGTTCATTCTAACATTCCAACAAAGCGAAGCGATCCAACAATCTAACATCACCTGATAAGTATTCTGAGTTCGGCTGGATTGAGGGAATAATTAAAAGCGTTTTCTAAAGAGATTTCTTTTCTTTTAACCAAATTAGCCAGGTACCGATTTAGGGATATCATTCCTACTTCAGCCGAGGTTTCAATAACTAAAGGTATTTCATGGGTTTTATTTTCTCGAATTAAATTAGAAATGGCTGGAGTAGAAAGCATTACCTCACAAGCAGGTATTAAACCTCCCTTAATACTGGGGATTAATCTCTGAGAAACCACCCCCAAAAGAGAACCTGATAATTGAGCCCTAATTTGGTCTTGTTGGGCCGCAGGGAAGGAATCGACAATCCGATGGATGGTCTGAGCAGCCGAATTAGTATGCAAGGTGGCAAAAACAAGATGGCCGGTTTCGGCGGCAGTAATGGCCGTAGCCATGGTTTCGGGATCTCTCATTTCGCCAACCATAATCACATCTGGATCCTGGCGAAAGGCAGATCTTAAAGCCCCGGAAAAAGAAAGGGTATCTTGGTAAACCTCTCTTTGGTCAACGATAGCTCTATCATCTTCAAAAACATATTCGATAGGGTCTTCAATTGTAATAATGTGGTCTGCTCTTGTATGATTTATTTCGTCAATTAGAGCAGCTAAAGTTGTTGACTTTCCATGACTGGAGGGACCGGTAATTAAGATAAATCCTTGAGTGGGTTTAGTAAATTCATGTAAAATTGGAGGTAGATTTAATTCTTCAATTGTCCTAATTTTAGCCGGGATTTGACGAAGGACAGAAGCAACTTCCCCACTTTGAAAAAAAACATTTACCCTAAAACGAGCTTTCTTTTCTAAAAAATTGTAGGAAAAATCAATTTCTTTTTTTTCTAAAAATCTTAGCCTTTGGTTTTCGGTCATTAAGGCTTCAGATAAACCCTTGGTATCTTCAGAAACCAATTTTTTCATTTTTATTAAAGAAACCAGTCTTCCAGCCAATCTCAGAACCGGGGGATGACCAACTGATAAATGTAAATCAGAGGCTTGTTCTTGGATGGTGATAGATAATAATTCTTTTAGTTGGGTGATGTAATCTGCCATAAATTTAAACTGACTTTAGAACTTTCTTTACCTCTTCCACTACCTCCGAAGGAGTGTAATGGGCTTTAATTAAATATTTTGCCGCTCCCTGTTTCATTCCCTTTTCCACCTCTTCTTTTTGACCGAGATTAGAAAGAATAACTATGGGTATCTTTATTTTTAAATCCTCTTTAATTTTTTTTAGAATCTCCCAACCATCGATCTGGGGAAGAACAATATCTAAAACTAAGAGATCAAATTTTTTTCCCCTTAATTTTCTTATACCTTCTTCACCATCAGCCGCCACCTCAACCGAAAAATCCGACTCTTTCAATTTAGTAGTATAGATATCAATTAAAAATGGATCATCCTCAACCAATAAAATTTGTTTCATCTTTCTTCGGCTACTCTTAATACTTCCTCAATAGTAGTAATTCCATCTAAAACTTTCAGAATACCATCTTGCTTCATAGTAACCATTCCCTGTCTTTTTGCTTCTCCGGCCAGAAGTTCTATTGAAGGTATTTTTAAGGTTATATCGGCAAGAGTATCAGTCATTTCAAGGACCTCAAAAAGAGCAATCCGACCAGAAAATCCCTCCCTATTACATTTGTTGCAACCTACGGCTTGAAAAATCTTAAAGGGTTTTTTAATAGTTATCCCCTTTTTAATCTGAGGAGGTAAATTCTCTACCTCTTTTAAAATTATTTCTGCAATTTCTTTTTTGGGTTTTATTTCTGCTTTACAATTATCACACAATCTACTAACCAATCTTTGAGCCGTAACGCAGCTTAAAGTTGGGGGAATTAAATAGGGTCGAACTCCCAAATCAATTAATCGAGGAATTGCTCCCAAAGCATTATTAGTGTGAATTGTCGACAAGACAATGTGGCCAGTTAAAGCAGCGTGGGTAGCTAAGGCGGCAGTTTCTTCATCTCTGATTTCCCCAACCATAATAATATTCGGGTCTTGCCTTACAACATGTCTTAATCCTCGAGCAAAATCATAGCCAATTTCCGGTCTAATCTGAGATTGGTTAATCCCCTCGATGAAATATTCTACCGGATCTTCCAAAGTGATAATATTTACACCCTCTTTGTTCAAAATTTGTAAAAAAGCATATAAAGTGGTAGTTTTGCCGCAGCCAGTTGGCCCGGTAGTTAAAATTAACCCAAAAGGTTTCTCAATCGCCCTTTTGACTGCTTCAAAATTTCTACTTCCCAATCCCAATTCTTCAAACTTCTTTAAACCAGTAGTTGGGTCCAAAACTCTGATTGCTACTTTCTCTCCCAGGGTGGTGGGGAAAGTGGAAACTCGAAAATCGATATCTTTATCATTAATTTTAGTAGAAAATCTTCCATCTTGAGGAATCCTTGTTTCATCAATTTTTAAGTCAGAAAGGATTTTAATTCTCGAAATAACTGCCGGATGAATTCTTATTGGTAAAATAATCGAGGAGTGCAAAATTCCTAACAATCTAAACCTGACCCTTAGTTTTTCTCTGGTGGGCTCAATATGAATATCAGAGGCTCCTCCATCCACCGCATGTCTTAAGATGACGGCCACAATCTTGGTAATTGGAGCCTCTTCAGCTAATCTTTCAAGTTCAGCCGTGGTCTTGGGAACCCTCTCTACTTTTAATTCAGTTTTTAATTCTTCCAGAGCCATTCCAACTTCTCCTTTTAAAGTTCGGTACCGTTTCAAAAGTTCATTAAAATCACTGGGTGTAATTAAAAAAACTTCGTAGTTAAATTTTCCTTGCCTGGCCAAAAATTTTAGGGCTTCTTGAACTTTTAAATCTTCAGGATAAACCATTCCTATTTGCAAAATATTTTCCTTTTTGGCCAGGGGAATCATCTTATAGTATCTAGCGGTTTCTTCAGGGATTAACTCTAAAATCTCCAGGGGGACTTCTTCTGATGTAACTTTTTTAAAATTGATTTTTAAATTTTCACTTTTTAAATTAAATAAAAAATTTTCGCTGCAAATTCGCTTTTCCAAAATTACCTCTTCCTCTGGCAGGCCTTTTTCTTTAATTTCAAATTCTAAAGAGGTAGCCTTTTCCTTATCCAATATTCCCTGTTTTAGTAAAATTTGAATTAAATTCATGCAAATTTCTAATTATATTTTTAGTAAGGTATAAAGGGGTTTTCCCTTCCGATTTCTCCTTCATAAGGAGGAGTCTTTTCAAAAAGTTGGAGCTCTTCTAAGTCAGGACTTTTTAGAGTTTCAAAATCTATTTCTATTTTTTTAACCAGGGAAGGTTTTATCACTTCTTCAATCAATTCTGGCCTTTCTTTAACAAAGAAACCTTTCCACAATACAAAAACAATAATTAAAATTAACACCCCTAAAATCGGAAATAAATATTGCAATCTTTTTCTTTTTTCTAAGAAAGTTATGGCCATATTAGTAGGAATGGACTTTTATTTGTAGGTCGAATTTAATTGATTCTTCTTTGGGAGCAGCCGAAAAAGAAAGGGATTCTACCTCAATTAATCGAGCCGATTTTTCTAAAATAGAAAGAAAATTTTTAAAAGAAGAGTAGGGGCCAGAGACGGTTAATTTGAGCTCGGTCTCTTTAATCTCCGAAGGGTATCCCTCTGTTTTGACGGAAGAAGTTAAAGCCAAGCAGTTAACCTCTGTCAAAACCAGACCAGATTGAGAGCTTGAGTGTTGAAGAAAATCAAAAAGAAGAGGTAACTCAGGATCTTCAGGAAGGGCCGAATCAATTTTTGAAAGATTTAAGGTATAATTTTTAAGCTCTTCTGATATTTTAGAAAGATTTAAGAAATATTCTTCCTTGATCTGGATTTCAGCCATTTTTTCTTCCACTTTTTTTTGAGAGAAATTTAAGTCCTCCTTTTTAGGTAACACTAAAGTAAATATCAGAATAAAGGTAATCAGAAGGCAAATTATGGTAACAATTATTCGATTCATTTTTTAAAAATATTAGGGTCAAGTAAAAGATTTAAGGTGAAATCGGCTTTTCCTTTTTTTCCAATCGAGATGTTTGATAAATTGAGATTTTTTATTTCTTTTTTTGATTTTAAAATTGAAATTTGCTGCCCAAGGACAGGGAAATTTTCAGCCCGACCGGAAAGGATGGCTTCGCTATTCATTGGTTTTAATCCAACTTGAGAAAAGTAAACTTCCGGATGGCAACTTTTCTCTAAAAAAATAAAAAAATTTGAGGCGAGGGCATGCTCTTTAATTAATTTAGAGAAATCCCCAATTTTTTTCTGCCAAGAGAAAACTTCTTTTTCTAAAGATATTTCCTCTGCTGTTTCTTCCCGGGCTAGCCTCAATTCCAAATCTTGAATGGTTTTTTCTGAATTTTTTAGAAAATGATCTAAAATAAAATAGCCTGAAATAGTAATTAATAACAAAGCTATTGAAAAATAAAATAGAATATTTTGCCATAAAGGCAATTTTTTAGCTGGTTTGGGAATAATCTCCATCATATTGTTTGATTGTTGGATTGTTAGAAGGTAACCTTCTCACAAAGTGAGCGGAGCGAGCAATCCAACAGTCTAACATTCCAACATTTACTCAAGTCCTCTTAGGGCCATGCCTACGGTGATGGCGTAAGAAGGCCCCATTTTTTTTAAAGTTTCTTCTAAAATAGGGGGATAAAAAATTTTAGAAAAGGGGTTGGCAATTTCTATTTCTTTTTTAAAACAATCTGCGAAATATTCTTTTAATCCAGGTAAAAGGGCGGCTCCGCCAGCAATGATAAATTTTTGAATTTCTTTTCCTTCAATTTGGTAAAAGTTTTTTGCAATTTTTTCAATCTCTTTTAGGATTAGATCAATTAAAGGTAGGAGAACTTGGCGAATATTTTTTTCAGCCCCTAATCCCAGTTCTAGACCCGAAAGTAATCCATATTTTGCTTTAAGATTTTCGGCCGTTTTATAATCGATGGATAAACTTTTGGCTACCTGTTCGGTTAATTGATTTCCTCCCACATCAAAACTATGGGATTTTACTAAAACTCCTTTTTCAATAATACTGCAGGTTGTGCTTTGGGCTCCAATATCTATTAAACCTATTATCCTTTTTTCATCCTCAGGAATCAGGGATCTTAAAAGTCCAAAAACTTCAGCTTCCAGAGCAAATAGTTCAAGTTGGGAAAGTTGGGCGATCCCTCGATATTGGTTAATCACTTCATTAGGAACGGCGACTAAAAGAATTTTTAATTTTGTTTTTTTCTCATTAATTTCTCCTTTAAGTACTTCCCAATCAATGGTTACCTCTCCCAGGGGAAGAGGAATGTGACGCTTGGCTTCAAAAGTTACAGCTTGAGAAAGCTCTTCTTTTGTCATTGGCGGAAGTTCAAAATTGGTAAAAAAACTGGAAAAATCGGGAATGGAAAAGATGCATTTTCTGGTTTTAATTTGAGCTTCCATCATCACCGATTTAATTGCTCTAGCAATATCCTTATTGGAAAGTAAAAGAGTACTTTTTTCAAATGTTCTAAAGGGTTTTTGATAGAGGATTTTGGATAATATTTCTCCATAATTTTCCAATTTTATTCTTTCTCTCCAACGAGATAACTCAACTATTTTAATCGCTGATGTTCCAATATCTATTCCCAAAAATCTTTTTGGAAACAATTTTTGAAAAGCCATGGGTAATACCAAGTTAATCGCTCGCCCTTTATTTAATTATAACATAAAATAAAATAATGCTAAACAAGGTCAAAAATTTTCTCCTTAATTTATTTTATCCCAAATATTGCTTTCTTTGTCAAAGAGAGGGAACATATCTTTGCCAGGATTGCTTATCCACCCTGGAAATTTCTGGATTTCATCAAAAGTTTTCCACAGAAAACCTCAGCGATTTATATTTTGCTACTTCCTATCAAAAACCTTTGATTAAAAATTTAATTCAATCTTTCAAATATAAACCTTTTGTCAAAGAGCTAACGGATAACTTATCTTCTTTAATAATAGAACACTTTCAACTACTTGAAAAGCCGCCGGATTTTGCTGACTTTATTTTAATTCCAGTGCCCATGGAAAAAAAGAAATTAAAATGGCGGGGATTTAATCAGGCAGAAGAAATTGGAAAGGAACTTTCGAAATTTTTCCGAATTTCACTATTAAATAACGTTTTAGCAAAAATAAAGGAAACCCCAGCCCAGGTTGATTTATCCGAGGAAGAAAGAAAAGAAAATATAAGGAATGCTTTTTCAATAAAAAATGGAGGTCAAATTTTAGGTAGAAAAATTCTTTTAGTCGATGATATTTACACCACTGGCTCAACTCTGACTGAGTGCGCCAAAGTTTTAAAGGAAGCTGGCGCCAAAGAAATCATTGGAATTGTCATAGCTCGCGGTTAAAAGTTTTAACTCTGACTTTAAACAAAAAGGGGCTTAGCTCCTTTTTTGATGGCGCTCGCACTAAACGATTTCAAACTTTCTCCATTATCTTACCAAATTTAACCCATAAATCAAGGAAGTTGAATTTAAACCGCTAAAACCCGACCCCCGACTATATGCCACTTTCGTGGTTAACCCTTATCGTAATTCTTGCCAGTTTTTATTCCCTGTTTGTCGGTCGCAGATTGGCTCGGTCAACCCTCGTCGCAGGCTTCGCCTGCTCCTC
>Ga0100397_1001152_pt1 | contig 15756 bp, 11 predicted proteins | sample CryGeymeta201521_FD_81550 | JGI IMG/M metagenome (GOLD analysis project Ga0100397, IMG submission 81550) | Groundwater microbial communities from Crystal Geyser aquifers in Utah, USA - Crystal Geyser metaG 2015-21 | ecosystem: Environmental > Aquatic > Deep subsurface > Groundwater | place: USA... | reverse complement strand
TTACACGAGTGGTTAAGTGGACCAGCAAGCAAAAAGATCATGGGGCGAGAATACGAAGTATACGGACACTCTGAGTTTGGGAATATTTCCCGAATATCTGTAGCTCATTTATACAACTTCACTAAATCAAGGCCCAGGCATACCGACGATAATGGACTGGTGGAGGCCAAGAATGGCTCAGTGTTGCGTAAAAACCTGGGATATGCTCATATCCCGCAAGCATGTGCCGAATTGCTTAACGAGTATCATAAAGGCTACCTAAATCCCTATATCAATTTCCACCGGCCTTGTTTCTTCCCTGTGTCTGTTATCGACCACAAAGGCAAGATCAAGAAAACTTATCCTTACGAGGAGGTGATGATACCCTGCTCTTTCAACAAATCACAAGATTTGCTAAAACGACCCTGAATCAAGTTCAGGGCATTCCCTTCAGGCTCATTTTTCGATTAGAATAGAGTTACCTGTCTCAAACCATGACAGGATCCTTTCTGTCTCTCATTTATGTAACAGCAATAGGGACTAAAGTCTCATTACGAAAGCATAAGCAAAATGGTACTAATGGGTGATTTACATGATGGGAGCGTATGCCATAATATACCTAGATATTGCTGGGAGAGCATCATTATGCCTGTAATAATAAATGGTCAAACCTATTATAGAACCGCTGAAGTCTGCCGAATGGCTGGCATAAGTAGAAACACCGTCTTTCGCTGGCTCAAGGAAGGCATATTTATGGAAGCCGAACTCAGGGATAGGAGAGGATGGAGGCTGTTTACTGAAGCCCAAATTGACAAACTGAAAACAGAGGTCAATCGCATCATAGAAGACCAAGCAGAATAGGGTGTTTAAAAATGTAGTGCGCGTCCTGAACTTAATTCAGCCCTGAACTTAATTCAGGGCTCGTGCACGACCCTAAGGGGTCGCACTACGAAAATCGTGGGGGTAATGAAACCTATTTATGAGACTAGACACTAGTACTAATCCTCGGCGTCTATTTGGAACTAGCGGTATTAGAGGCATAGTTGGCCAAGAGCTCTCAACGGATTTCTGCTGCGAGGTTGCTAAAACAATAGCTACTAGTTTGCCCCTACATGCTAGGGTTTGTCTTGCCACCGATACCAGGCAGAGCAGGGAATTGGTCAAAAACGCAGTTACCTCGGGCTTGCTTTCGGCTGGTATAAACGTGGTCGATTTAGGCATTTTGCCCACGCCAGCCCTAGCACTTCTCACCCGAGAGATGGGATTCGACACAGGAATTATGATCACTGCCTCACATAACCCACCTGAGTTCAATGGGATTAAGCTTTTCAACGGGGATTCATCAGGATATAGCCAAGCTCAAGAGGCGGAGATAGAGGAGATTTACCTTGGGAAGAAGTTTACCAAGGGACGAACAGGGAATTTAACACACCTATACGATGGGAAACAAAGATACCTCTCATTTATCAAGGGAAAATTCCCGGCACCCCAATCTAACCACTTGAAAGTCGTTGTTGACCCTGGCAATGGTGCTGCTTCTCACTTTGCCAGCGATATCCTGGGTCAAATGGGCTTCAATATAATACCTCTAAATGACGAACCAGATGGTCTTTTCCCAGGTAGAAGCCCAGAGCCAAAGGAAGATACCCTGCTTGGAACTGTAGAGTTCTTAAGACAGCAGGATGCTGACCTGGCCGTTTGTTTTGATGGCGACGCTGATCGCGTTGTCTTTTGTGACAGGGAAGGCTTCTTGGGATTTGATGAGCCTATCGCTCTTATTTCTAGAGCGATAATTCAAGAAACGGGGAAGAAGAAGGTCGCCGCTACGGTAGAAACGGGGAAGCTTCTTGATTTGGCGATAAAGGATTTAGGAGGGGAGGTAATAAGGGGCAAAGTAGGCGATGTCAATGTGGCTTACTTAGCTCGTGAACTTGATGCTGCCCTTGGAGTTGAGCCGGTAGGAGTTTACATCATCCCCAAGATGGGTTACTATTCAGATAGCATGGTGGCTACACTTATCCTCTTAAGTCAGATAAAAGGTGCTGGGGAGATTCGACAATTCTTCCAGCATATTCACAAACCATTCTTTGAAAAAAGCAAAATCCCCTGTCCCGATGAACTTAAGAATTTGGTTATGACGCGACTACAGGAAAGGGCTTACCTTTTCGGAGCCAAAGAAATAAACAATCTCGATGGCCTCAAGCTGGAATTCGATGATTCCTGGATGCTTATCAGAGCTAGTGGCACTGAGCCTGCCATCAGGGTCATCGCTGAATCAATGTCAAAATCACAGGCTGGTAAGCTCATGAAGAAGGGTACGGAGTTTGTTCAAAGCCTCATGGAGGTCAGTCGATGAAAGCCGTATTTCTTTGTGGCGGCAGCAGCAAGAGAATGTTTCCCATCACTGAGGATAAGTTCCTTCTCGATTTTCTGGGAAAGCCATTGCTCTGGCACCAAATACAAACCGCCCAAGAAGCAGGCCTAAAGCATTTTGTAATCGTTGGAAATCCACAAAATATGCCAATGATAGAGCAAATTGCCACAAACCTTCCTGGAATAAAGGTCGAGCTTGCTCTACAGAGAGAACCCCTAGGCATAGCCAATGCTCTGGAGAGCGCCGGCGAATTCCTTGACGGAGATATCATCTTGGTTAACCCCAATGATGTCTTTGAAAGCTCAGCTTACAGTGCTATCCTCGCTGCCTATAGGAACAGTTCTGCTGATTCCTACATCCTGGGCTACAGAGTTAGAGATTATTTTCCCGGGGGATATCTGGTGGCGGATGAGCAAAATTGCCTAAAGCATATCGTGGAAAAGCCCGAGGTGGGTAAGCAGCCGGGCAACCTGGTGAACATTATGGTTCACCTTCATACCAATCCCAAAAAACTTTTGGAATATATTAACAAGGTCAGGACCACCAGAGACAATGTCTATGAGTGTAGCCTGGACAATATGGCACAAGGCCAACAGAGACTCAAAATAGTTCCCTATGATGGCTTCTGGCAGGCTATTAAATATCCCTGGCATATCTTCAAGGTGGTCAAATATTTCTTAGACAGAAGCGAGCCCTATATCTCTCCCTCGGCTCACATTTCACCAAGGGCTCTCGTCGAGGGCAAGGTGATCATCGGTGACAATGTCAGGGTACTGGAAAATGCCGTTATCAGGGGACCAGCCTACATCGGCCCCAATTCAGTCGTTGGAAATAATGTACTAGTTCGAGATTACAGCCATATCGGCGCTAACTGCGTTGTCGGCTATGCCACTGAGGTGAAGGCCTCCTATATTGGCAATAACTGCTGGTTTCACTCCAATTATATCGGCGACTCCGTAATCAGCGATGGCTGTTCCTTCGGTGCCGGTACGGTCCTGGCTAATTTCCGCTTCGACGAAGGAAACATCAAGGTGATGGTTGAGGGTGAGCTTATAGATACTGGACAAGATAAACTCGGTGCCATAATCGGCAGCAACTCCAGAACTGGCATTAACACCAGTGTCATGCCTGGCATCAAGATTGGCCCAAACTCCTTTGTTGGTCCCCATGTTTGTCTCACTCAGGATCTCGACCATGATAAAATTATCCTGGTTGAACCCAGTTGCAAAATTATGGAAAACACCACTGAACTAGATGCTAAAAAGAAGCAAGAGCTAATGAGGAGGCTTCGATGTGCGGAATAATAGGTTTTGTCGGTGAAGAGCAGGCAGCGCCAATTATCTTATCATCGCTTGAGAATCTAGAATACCGTGGCTACGATTCTGCTGGTATAGCTACCATTAGCGATGGCAAGATTTGCCTAAAGAAAGATGTGGGCCATCTTGAGGAGGTGCAACAAAAACATCATCTCGATGAGCTTCCCGGTGTGCTAGGAATAGGACACGTGAGGTGGGCGACTCATGGTGGCGTTACAGCAAATAACGCTCATCCTCACCTCGATTGCAGTGGCAACATCGCAGTGGTGCACAATGGAATCATAGAGAACTACCGGGAGCTAAGAAGTCGGCTCAAGTCTAAACATAATTTCATCTCCCAGACTGATACTGAGGTGATTCCTCATTTACTCGAGGACTACCTGAATGATGGAGCTAGTTTGGAGGAAGGCGTTATCCGTGTTACCAAGCAGCTTCAGGGTTCTTATGCCTTTGTAGCTATCTATTCTCGGGAGCCAGGCAAGATAGTAGCTGCTCGGCAGGGCAACTCTCTGATAGTTGGCCTGGCCGATGGAAGGAAATTCATCGCCAGCGACTCCTTGTCCTTCCTGAAGATGACCGATCAAGCTATCTTCGTGGAGGATGGCGAGATTGTAGTAGCTACCAAGGACAAGGTGAGGTTTTTCAACCAGGACAGCTTGGAATTGGAGAAATCTCCTGGCAAAATAGATTGGAAATGGGATGAAGCCACCAAGCAAGGATATGACTCCTTTACCTTGAAAGAGATACTGGAGGAACCTGAGACAGCACGCCGAGCCTTAATGCAGGATAAAAACCTAGTAATGGATATGGCTCTAGGCATCTTGAGGGCTAGGCAAGTGGTGTTCATTGGCTGTGGCACTTCAAGATACGCTGCTCTTCTTGGAAGGTATGTTTTTTCTAAGTTTGGAGGGGGATTCAGCCCCGTAATCATAGCTTCTGAATACCCGTACTTTTCTGAGTCCATCGATAGTAGCACGCTGGTGATGGCTGTTTCCCAGAGTGGTGAAACTGCCGATATCCTGGAAGCAGTTAGAGCGGCCAAAAGGAAGAGTGCCACTATATTTTCCATAGTCAACAGGGTAGATTCCTCGCTGGCCAGGATGAGCAACAAAGTGCTCTACCTTAATTGTGGCCCTGAGATAGGCGTCGTCGCTACCAAATCCTTTGTAGCTCAACTCATCATCTTCTATCTTCTCGGTTTTGCCATAGGAAATAAACTCGATGAAGGGCTGGACAAACTGGCAGCTGCTCCTTCTTGGATTGCGGGAAATCACCGTGAAAATGGGAAAGGGCTAATCAAGCTAGCCTGGAAACTAAGAAAAAGGAAAGATTTCTATTACATAGCCCGAGGAACTAATTTCCATATAGCTGGTGAAGCAGCGCTAAAGCTGAAAGAGATCGCCTACGTTCATGCCGATGGCATGCCTGCCGGGGAGCTAAAGCATGGTTCTTTGGCTTTAATTGAGAAAGGAACCCCGGTAATCGCTATTTGTCCTGAGGATTACACCTTCCATGAGACTCTGTCCAATGTGGAAGAAGCTAAAGCAAGGGGAGCATTTGTTATAGGTGTTTCCGACCGTCGAGAAGATGTATTCGACAAATGGATTAAGATTCCTAAAGTAGAGGAAATCTTCTATCCTTTAGTAAGTATCGTGCCCCTTCAGCTTTTCGCGTATCATTCAGCAATAGCACGAGGTCTCGACCCGGATAAACCTCGTAATCTAGCGAAGTCAGTAACGGTAAAATGACACGAATTATCTCAGGGGGTAGCAACTAATGCTTTTATTTGCTTCTGCCGGCATCACTTTAGGGGCTGGAATATTGCGACAAGTTCCTCACTGGGAGTCACCCTTTTGGTATAAAAAGCGAATTCCAGCCTTCCTCACCGTCATTGCGAGCCAGGCGAAGCAATCTCTTACACAACCCATCCACTTCCCTTGCCTCACCCAAAAAGCACCTGGATTATAGATTCCTGCTTATAGGTTCCCTTCTTCCCGACTTGATTGATAAGCCAATAGGAGACATTTTCTTTTACCAGACTTTTCAAAACGGCAGAATATTTGCTCATACGCTTTGCTTTACCCTTGACCATGGCAGCCGGGATGGGCTTGGCGCTTGTGTCTCTCGCAAATAAAGGGCACCAGCCAGGCGATGCTACCTATAAGTAAAGCTTCCACCGCTATGGTTATACCGCCAAGTATGGCAATATCCTGCCAAAAAGGTGGGGGAAACAACATTATGAGATAGTCTTTACTTGGGTCGAGTATCCATGGTGAAAATGATGGGTCACCAAAGAAAAAATAATGGAACTGGATAAATAGCTGCTCGAAGCCAAAGAAGGAGATGATACCTATTACAGCTATGAGGCATAAGGTGAGAGCACATCCTCGTCTTACTCCCTTAAGTAAATCCTGCCAGCGACCTTTTCTCCACAGCAGGAAGAGCAAGACATAAACAACAATATAGCCAAGAACTATCTCCTGCACCAAATAATCAAGTTGAAATAGCCCTTTTACATCTTTGAGATGAACAAGTTCGTAGTCGTGAAATAGTTGAAGCTCCTCGAGCTGGCGCGTCTCCGCTTTAGAATTGAAATAGTCAATAAGCGTGCCGGTTATCCTGCTTAGTTGTGCCCTATCTATCCCGGTAACTTGGCTTACATGATATTTATCAAAGCCATATTCATAAATACGCGTGCTATTCACTCCCACTCGAACAGTGCTGGTAAGTAGCGCAAGAGAAAAACAAACCAAAAATAAACCGTAAGTAATGACTTTAATAACCCGCATTTAAATTAAACTCTACCCTGAATTAAGTTCAGGGCTAATACTAGAGCTCTAAATCCTAAACAATGTCAAATTTCTAAGTAACTACACACCCTGAATCTAGTTCAGGGCTTATGTCACCCTGAGTAGTTGCCCAATTTATTGGGCTTTCCCGCCTGATAAATCAGGCAACTACAGATTCTTCGCCGGAGTCTGCACTGAGCGTTATCAGATTCTTCGCGGAGTTTATCCCGTGAGATTCCGAAACAAGTTCGGAATGACATTACAGGGCTCAGAATAACAACCCTGAACTAGATTCAGGGGAAGGGGCTCAGAATGACAGAAAGCGAAGGGCTCACTCAGAATGATACTCGGGTGGAAGGAAAGTGTGCCAAAACACTGCTATAATTTAAATGATGCCACAGAAGTTTGTTCATCTTCACGTTCATACTGAGTATAGCCTGCTTGATGGTATGTGTCGCATTCGCCAGCTTATTGCCCGGACTAAGGAACTGGGTATGGATAGTCTTGCCATCACTGACCATGGTGCCATGTATGGCGTTATTGATTTTTATCTGGCAGCTAAAGAGGCGGGGATAAAGCCAATCATTGGCTGTGAAGTCTACGTCGCTGAAAACTGCCATAGCCGAGACCCCAGTCATAAAAGCCTCTTTCACCTTACTTTGCTTGCCAAGAATGAAACAGGCTACCGTAATTTAATCCAATTGGTTACTAAAAGTCACCTGGAAGGATTTTACTATAAACCCAGGGTGGATAAGGAACTTCTTAAGCTTCATCGTGACGGACTTATCGCCCTTTCTGGCTGTACTCATGGGGAACTGGGGCGGCTCATTCTAGCAAACCAATTTGATGATGCTGAGAGAGTAGCTTCGTGGTATAAGGAAGTCTTCAGTGATTATTATCTGGAAATTCAAAGGCATCCTATGCCCGAGCTGGAGCAAATCAATGCGGGACTTGCATCCCTGGCAGCTAAGTTAAATATACCACAAGTAGCCACTTTTGACGTTCATTACATTGATAGAAAAGATGCTGTAATGCACGAACTTTTGTTATGCATCCAGACAAACACCTCCATATATGACGAAAAAAGGTTGAAGATGGCTGGTGACTTCTTCTATCTGAAAAGTCCCGAGGAAGTGGCGCAACTTTTTCCGGATTTACCCCAAGCCGTAGACAATACTCAGCACATTGCCGACATGTGTCAGCTAGAACTGGATTTTTCCCGACTTCATCTGCCACAGCTACCGTTGCCACAGGACAAAACAGCAAAAGATGAAGGAAGCTTTGAATTTCTAGCTGAGCTTAGCTGGGAGGGACTGGAAAACCGTTATCCCAAAGCCAGCGCCAAGGTCAAAGAACGCCTCAGCTATGAGCTTGACGTTATTAAGAAGACAAATTTTGCCGATTATTTCCTCGTTGTTTGGGATATAATTTCATTCACCAGGAGACAGGGCATCTATTTTGGGGTCCGTGGCAGTGCCGCTGCCAGCCTGGTGCTTTACTGTCTGGGCATTACTGATATAGACCCCCTGGCTTATGGGCTTGTCTTTGAGCGCTTTCTCAATATAGAGCGCCGCGAGATGCCTGATATTGACCTTGATTTTCAGGATGACCGTCGTGATGAAGTCCTGGCTTACGTCAATCAGAAATATGGCTCTGACCATGTAGCCCAGATCATTACTTTTGGAACCCTGGGAGCAAGAGCAGCATTGAGAGATACGGGGAGAGCTCTAGGTCTGCCCTATGCCCAGGTGGACCGGGTAGCGAGGCTTATTCCGGCGCAAGCCTCAATAACCCTGGATAGGGCTTTGCAGGAAAATAGAGAGCTTCATGAGATATATTATCAGGATGACGCAATACGTAATCTAATTGACTCAGCAAGAAAACTGGAAGGGGGGATCAGACATGCCAGTACCCACGCCGCCGGCGTTGTTATATCACGTGACCCACTGATCAACTATGTTCCATTACAGATGGCAGGCAAGGAAGGACAACGTATTGTCATGACTCAGTTTCATATGGAAAATATCGCACATTTGGGGCTATTGAAGATGGATTTCCTTGGGCTATCTAATTTGACCATACTGGCGAAAGCTAAAGAAAGCATTGAGCAGAATCAGGGGATTTCCCTGGACCTGGCGAGTATCCCTCAGGACGATACTAAAACCTTTGAACTGCTTGCCTCCGGGGAAACTAAAGGCATCTTTCAGTTGGAGAGTGATGGTATGAGGCGCTATATAAAAGAACTCAAACCAACTAACTTTAGCGACATTGCTGCCATGGTAGCACTCTACCGTCCCGGGCCGATGGAACAAATTCCCACTTTTATCAAAGCCAAGCAAGGAGCTGTTCCGGTTCATTATCCCCATCCTACCTTAGAAGAAATTCTGAAGGAAACTTATGGGGTTATCGTATATCAAGAACAAGTGCTATTTATCGCTCAAGCATTGGCTGGCTATAGTCTAGGACAGGCAGATATCCTGCGTAAAGCTATGGGAAAGAAGATACCGGAAGTCATGAGAAAAGAGGAACAAAACTTCGTCAGCAGAGCGAAGAAGAGGGGAATATCACAAGAATTAGCTAAAGAGGTTTTTTCCCTTATTGAGCCCTTTGCTGGCTACGCCTTCAATAAAGCTCATAGCGTTAGTTATGCCCTTATTGCCTATCGCACTGCCTATCTTAAAGCAAATTATCCTGCCGAATATATGACTGCTTTTCTTAACACCTATTCTGATAACATGGAAAAGGTTGGCTCAGCGATCGCTGAATGCCGTAGGTTAGGTATCAAGGTGCTGCCCCCGGACATCAATAAAAGCCAGGCTAACTTCGCTATAGAGAAGGAAGAAGGGAGTTCCGCCATACGTTTCGGACTAGCTGCCATTAAGAATGTAGGATTTTCCCCTGTCGAACATATACTCTCCGCCCGTAAGCAGGGTGGCAGTTTCCAATCGATAGAAGATTTTTGTTATCGCACCAGCCTGCCCAATATCAACAGGAAGGTGCTGGAAAGCTTGATTAAAAGTGGCGTTTTCGATTCGCTCGGTAGCCGTAAAGCCCTCCTTGACTCTATCGATAAGATTATCTCTCTGGCTCAAACTGCCCGAAGGATGAGAGAAGCTGGTCAAACTAGCATGTTTGCTTTATGGACTGGGGAAGAATTTCACATCCTTGGGAGTCCTGAATCCCCTGAACTTAATTCAGGGTCAGGAGAGGATATTCCTATAAGGCAAAAGCTGGCCTGGGAAAAAGAGCTTCTAGGCGTCTATTTTTCCCAGCCCTTTGGTTTTCCGACTCATGATTTTTCCAGAAACAGACTTCCCCCCGGCAATTCTTCTGTTTCCTGTGGCGAAATCACTACAGAGATGGAAGGTGAAACAGTAACCCTTAGCGGAATGGTAACCTCGCTGCGTCAGGCTTATACTCGAGATAAACAGCCCTTTGTTGTGGCAACCCTTGAAGACTGGAATGGTGATATAGAAGTTACCGTCTGGCCAAAACTTTATAAGGATACTCGAGAACTGTGGCAAGAGGGTAATATCCTCGGAGTCAAAGGCTTGGTAAAGATAAGGGATGGAGTAGCCCAGTTAAATTGCCAGGAGGCATGGCGCTATGTGCCTCAAGATGCCAGCCGAAGCCCTGACTCTGAACGCAGTGAAGAGGAAGGGGAAGCGAAGCAATCCCCAGGGCCAACCCACCATCATCTCATAATAAGCATTATACAAACAGAAGAGGCAGAAAAGGATATAGAACGCCTGCGCAAAGTCATAGATATCCTGAAGAATTATCCTGGAGATGATGAAGTGTCCTTCATGGTGGTCATCGGAGATGAAACAACTAGCTTAGATATGCCACACATAGCAATAAACTATTGCCCCGAGCTGGCAAGTAAATTGAGCAATATATTAGGCGAAGGTAGTTTGAGACTTATAGAAAATTAAAAATCAAAGGTCAAAAGTCAAAATGACAACTACTCACCAATATTGTCATGCTGAACTTGATTCAGCATCTCTGCCCTGAAACAAGTTCAGAGTGAGATTCCGAAACAAGTTCGGAATGACATTAGTACGGCTGTGTAGTTACTCATAAACAAATTCAATCCTGAATTAAGTTCAGGACCAAATTCAAATACCAAAACTCATTTTGTTTTCTTCGATATTGATTACTATTTAGAATTTCGTGCTTAGCCCTGAACTTGTTTCAGGGTAGAATTTATCGTTGATGGTGTTAAGCATATAGGTCGACAAGCTTGATGTATTTCTTATGGCCATCGTAAGCTACGCTATATACTTGCAGGTCATCGGCAAATTCCCTAACCCAGCCATCGAGGGGAAAGTCGTTAGTTTCTTTAATGGAGAGTATGTACTGGACATCATAGTCAGTAACGAATGCTCTTATCAAAGAGATAAAGCGTCGTAAGTAGTTCTTGTCAAGGTTATTGGCAGCTTCATCTATAATGACAGGCAATCTGAAATATACTGCTAGAGCAGTCAGTGCTGCCAGACTGAAAAATGACCTTTCTGCTCCACAGGGGTGGGTTATTTCTTGGTCTTTATAAGTAATCTTGTTAAGTTGCAAGCTACCCTCCCCCATTTCGATGCAAGAATTTACTAAGCCCTCGGCCACAAGCTTGTTATTTATTCCAACCAGGATATTTTGTATCCCTTGTATTACTTCTTGTTCATCGAAAGCATTATCCAGGATAGCATCGAGGGTCTTATTAATCCCCTCTACCACCGCCGGTACATATGTTAAGTCAACATATGCAATGTCGTTATCTTCCCACTCATCTCTTTTTTGTCTTACCAGACTATTCCAGACGCTTTTGTACTGTGATAAATCTCTTTCCATCCCGGTTAGCTTCCATAAGAGACTATCTATCTCGCGAGTATTAAAATCACCTGCCTGTATGCCTACTGGTTTTATTTTCTCGTTAATTTCCTCGAGTGTAACCGACTTCTTGCGAGCTACAATCTGTCTCACAGCCGGTAAGAATGGCTCTAAATCCCCTTCGCATTCTAACTTGGGCATCGAGACATCTTCCCAGGCAAATAAAAGGAGCCTCTTATGTATATCTTCAAATAACTTTGAAATCCTCTCCTTTTCACCCTTCTCTTTTTCCATCAAAGTCGTGCTATATGCGCTGAGACCGGTAAGGCCAGGGACGAACTCATTGTTAAAAAAGCTTTCAGCCCTATCTTTATCCTCACATATAACCCTTAAATTTTCTATCTTCTTCCTTAAAACTGCGACATAACCCCTTTTATACTCCGGAGGTGCGTCGGGAATGGGTTCTGGGCTTAGCTTAGTAAAGGCGGGATCCTCATCCATGAGTTTTAAGGGAATAAGCCCGTGCACTGAGTTATCAATTTTTACCAAATCAACTTTAACTCTTGAGGCATCTGTGATGAGGACTTCTTTAGCCAATAGCCTTAGCACCTTCTCCTTGTCACTTTTGGCGCTGTCAGAAACCTTCAAGTCAATCTTTTCCTCTTGAGCCAGAGACAGTGCATTAGAGTAACGGGTTTGCGCATCTTTCAGTTTTTGGCAAATAACCCTGGCGCGCTTATCTAACTCGCTGTCATAAAACTTGCCTGGCTCTTGCAGTATAGGACTGCCCAGTTTTATTTCCCTTAATTTACCAAGAAGCAGGTTCAGGTGTTCTTTATCCTGTGAAATCTCCTCTATTCTTTTAAAGCAGCTTCTAATCTCTCCATCTTTTTTAAGCAGTTCTTCCACATCCTCGGCATTCTTGGCTCGATTTCTCATCTCTTCTAACCATTTCCTTAACTCGCCTTTTTCGATGCTCTCAATATAGTTTTTCAACTCCTCGGCGGCGTAACTTATTTTTTCAGATGTCTTGCCAAACTCATACTTACCAAGAGCGCTCAAATCAATAGGGGCATTTTTCAGTTCTTCTTTCAAGCCACCTACGAAAGAGTAATAATCCCTTTCTATACCCGCAACCCTTGCTGAAGCCTCTTCCCTCAATTTCTCTATACGTTGCCGGAAACTCTTGGTTAGTACCTTGGCATTTCCAATTTCCTTAAATAATTCCCGAATGACAGCATCGATATTTTTCTCATTAAGATGTCTAAAGCCCATAGCACTATCCGGGGCGAAAAGAGCATTAAGCAATTCTGCCTTCAATTCCTTATTCATGGTCTTATTAAAATCGAGTTCCTGAAAGCCCTCAGCTTCTTTTCTCAGAATTCTATTGTTATCCCTATAGTGGTCGATTTCTCTACGTATTTCAAATTGTTTACCATCGTGCTCGAATTCGATAAATATTCTTCCCACCCCATTGATAGGAGCTATCTCCTTCCCTGTTACCAGTTTCAACTCATCATATCCTGAGGTTTTTCTAGGTCTTATTACCTTATTGAGAAAAGCATACCTGAGAGCATGGATTATATTGGACTTGCCAGCTTTGTTTTCACCATAAATAACGACCACCTTTCCCTCGGGAAATACAATAGAGCCTTCCAGTTCCATTACATTTTCGAGGTTAATTTTAGTCAGTTTCATTTTCCCTTATTTCTTCTTCCAAAGTGGGTCGACCTTCATGAGGAAACTCTTTAGACGCTCTTCTGGCACACCACAATGTAGTGCCGATAATTCGAGAAGCTTTTGGAAAAGAATTCTTTCCAGGTTGCTATCGGCATTTCGGGATAAATTATCGCTGTTAAAGATTTCATCGAATAACTTTTGAGCCAGGTCTCTATCCGGCCAAAGTAGAGAAGTCAACACCCTTGCTTCCAGCTCCGATAGACTTATCACTTTATCCAATCCCTTCAATTCGATATTTTTGATTTTTGATTTTTGATTTTTAACTTTTATATCCATTGTGTTTATTTCAGGATACCGGTTTGTTTCCTGCCGCACAGTATGCTCAAAAGTGATTCCACTGGCAGAAATCCACACCCAAAGGTTATCTCGATCCTCTCTTTGCATTAAATGAGAATAAACCTCGTTAATTCCCTTGACAATGTCGCCGGGATTATCCCCCTCAATCCGAATATTAACTATGCTCTGTATCGGGTTGTATCTTTTGAAGGAAATCTCGTCACCATCCAATATCAGGTATCCAAACGGGGAGTCCTTTATTTTAGGGTTCTCCAAATCGCCAGGCCATTGATATTCAATGGTGAAATTATTTTTCAGCTCTCGCGATGGAATCAGAGCCGGCAACGAATAAAGGTTAGGTATGTTCAGTGAACCATGGGAGTAATGGTGCATGTGACCGTTAAGCAGGAGGGTGAATCTCTCACCCAGTGCCTGGAATACTTCTTGTTCTAATCCAGGCATATCCCAGGGTATGGTTTCATGCATGATAAGTATCTCTCCTTTTTCCGGAAGCTCTTCTCTCTTGATTGTATAGTTGCCCTGCCGATAGCGGGTCTCCATGAAATACATGCGACGGTTGCCTATTTTTTCCTCTTCATTTCTGACAAAGTGAAATCCATTCCCTAGGTAATCTTGAAGTTCTTTCAACACCGGTGCCGTGTCATGATTCCCTCTTAGTGCATAAATCCCATATTTTGTGCACTCCATTAATTGCTTAAGTCCCTTACGAATCTCAGGCCAATATTTGGCTGCTTCAACATCCACCACCCACTCTCCCCCTTTCTCCCTTTCGTCAAACATATCGCCGGCAAGGATAACTGCCTCAGGTTCTTCTGCTACGACCTGGCTGACAACCTTATTGAAATTCTTCAGCGAGATTTCGCCGCGTGGAGACCTGTAGTTCTCGTCTCTAAAACGTTCGGCCTGAATTAGGAGATGTGCATCGCTAAGAATGGCTATTCGAGACACGGCTGATTCTGCCCTAACTATATCCTTTGTTCCTGTGTAACTACTCACCCTGCTGTCATTCTGAGCCGACGGCGAAGAATCCCCGAGACCCTTCGCTTCGCCCAGGGTAACATAAGCCCTGAACTTGATTCAGGGTGTGTAGTTACGTTCCAGTTTAAGTATATCACAATGGGATAGGGTTACCTCTGGAAAGGCGAGAAGAATTTTTACCATATTGCCATGATACCCCAGAATCTGATCCTCAAGGGTGGCACCGGCAACAGGACTCATTACTCAATGATCCTACTCAAGGTGTTAAATGCCTCCTTTCCTATAACAGCAGGGTTCAAGGGTACTGCTCCTTGATCTGCTGGCGAAGCTTCCTATTCATCCTGAGGGAGTAATAAATACTGATGCCTATGAGAGCTATTGTGAAGAGAACCAGGAACTCTATTTTTAGCCCTTGCCACTCGCCAGAGGCTACCTTTATTGTACTCACCAAAATAAAGAGGAAAAGCAAATTGAGCAGTATATCCAGACCAAATAGCATAGTGGGTAGAAGGGAATAGATCTCCGCGTACACCTTTTTCTTGCTTTCTTCTGAAAGTTTTTGCAACTCTTCCTTTATGTCCCGGGGGAGATTGATCATGCTCCTTGGCAGATGAGGTAGTTTACAAGTTAAGCCAAGGAATAACAGGAACAGTCCGCTTTGAATACCCGGCTCAAGGAATATCGTCTCCTTTCCTCCCCAGCTATCAGGTGTTCCGGAAGCGCCAAAGTGGTAAGGAATTTTATCGGGAAGGTTAGGGTAATTGCTTATAGTGAGATACCATGCTAAGGCTATCAGGATAATGTTTAGCCAGAGTAAATACCGTGTTTTGGAATCTAGCGACATCGAAAAGTTCCTCTCTGTTTGGCTGCGGCAGAATTATAAGGACTGTTGACAAAAAGGGCAACCCTGTAAATGAATAGGCTTTTCCTTAATAGATAGAAGCCAGTTGACAATTGAGGAAATTTGTTATACGATTTGGATATCGATAACGGAGGCGTAAGATGGAAGTAGTTGTTTCCCCAAAATATCAGGTAGTAATTCCAAAAGAGATCCGAAGGCGGCTTAAACTCAAGAGTGGACAGAGGTTTCAGATTATTGTGAAGGGCGGGATCATTACTTTGGTTCCCGATTATCCCCTTAAAGAACTAAGAGGGCTTTTTAAAGGGATACAAAGTAAAGATATCCGTGAAGAGGGGGAGAGAGTATGATTCTAGTTGACTCCTTTGGCTGGATAGAGTATTTAGCAGGGGGTCAATTGGCAGGGTGCTACGAAGAGTACCTTACCAACTTGGCGGAGGTTATCACCCCTACAATAGTTCTTTACGAAATTTACAAAAAGCTGAGGCGAGAGGGTAAAGAGGAAGAGGCTCTATTAGTGGTTGCTCAAATAATGAAAACCAAAATAGTGCCTTTAAGTGAAGAAATTGCCCTCTTGGCTGCTGAAATTAGTTTAAAGCA
>Ga0100397_1001139_pt1 | contig 15807 bp, 17 predicted proteins | sample CryGeymeta201521_FD_81550 | JGI IMG/M metagenome (GOLD analysis project Ga0100397, IMG submission 81550) | Groundwater microbial communities from Crystal Geyser aquifers in Utah, USA - Crystal Geyser metaG 2015-21 | ecosystem: Environmental > Aquatic > Deep subsurface > Groundwater | place: USA... | reverse complement strand
CGAACAGAAGCCCGACGCCGTGCTGATCTTGGGCGACACCAACAGTTGCCTCGCAGCCATATCCGCCAAGAGGCTGAAGATTCCAGTCTTCCACATGGAGGCAGGCAACCGATGCTTCGACCAACGAGTCCCCGAGGAGATAAACCGCCGCTGGGCTTTTCGATGCTGGCACATATGCCTTGGCTCCGTGGAAAGTTCGATATTTACCGTGAAAATACACCCCCCACCCCAACCCTCCCCCGTCGAGGGGGAGGAGTGAAGCGAAGGGGGATTTTCATATAAACGAATCGAAGTGTTGATACGGACCTGATTTGAAAACAGTCTGCCAACGATATTTTTTTAAGGTTATCTTTGGTTCCGGTTCCAGTTTGACCATCCATGGAGCGTCTTGAAATTGATCCTTCCACCCCGTTATCGGTACAATGACACGCAGAGGCAAAACACCAACCGCATCATCATTTATGATCACAGCCGGACGCACTTTCCGGATATCTGCTTTAATTGTGGGACTCAGGTCAATTTCCCAGATGTCAGCTTGCTTCATGGAAATCATCTCCATCGATTGCAGTAAATGCTGTCTAATCGGCATGTTGACCATATAAAGAAGCGAGTTCCCCTGCTTTTAGTGATATCTGAGCACGGCGGTGTTTTCTTTTTTTTCTTTTATAAAATCATCCAATGCTGCCCTTATCAAACTGCTCTGGTCTGCAAAGCCAAATTTTTTACAGGCTGACAGGAAGGCCACGTATCGAAAATGACTGTGGGTGAAGCGGGTGAGGCAATTTGTATTGAGGCACTGAAAGAAGTGGCACTTGACAAGCAGGATATGGTTGCCTAAAATGATAGCATGATGATGGCAAATACTGATTTAAGAGGGGTGTATTTATGAAATCCATATCCTTACGGGGTATTGACGAAGAACTGGCGCTCCGGCTGAAGCAGGAGGCTGAAGCGGCTCGGAAAAGCTTAAACCAATATGTTCTTGAGACAATAAAGAGGCATGTGGGGCTTGAAAAAGAAAGGCAGTTTACCCGAGTCTATCATGATTTGGACCATCTTTTTGGTAGATGGTCAGATGATGAGTTTAACATGATTCAGGGTAAGATTGATGGGGAGAGGCGTATCGACTCGGAATTATGGCGATGAACCGAATCCTTATAGACACCAATATATATTCCTGCTCGCTGCGGGGTGATCCTGATGTAGTGGACGTATTGCGTCAGGTTTCTCACATCGGAATTTCCGCAATATCTGTCGGGGAACTCTTGTCCGGCTTTAAGGCAGGAGCAAGGGAAAAGGAAAACAAATTGGAACTTGCCACGTTTCTTGATTCGCCGAGAGTGGCCCTATACCCAGTGGATGCCGATACGGCGGAGTACTACAGCCTGATCATTAACCAGCTCAAAAAACAGGGTACACCCATTCCAACAAATGATATCTGGATAGCGGCGGTGGCTTTTCAGAACGGCCTGGAACTCTATACGCGGGACAGCCATTTTTCTCATGTCAAAGGACTGCTCCTCCGCTGATCGCGGTTTATCGCGCCGAGGCGTCAAGATGACATGCTATGTTTAGAGGATTTAATCTGGCCACCATAGCCTTTTTGGCTGCAAACCTTATCATAAGATTCGGCTCGATATTCAATTATGCCCCTTATAATGGATATCTGGCCGTTTTTTTTGCCGTTATCTTAATCGGTTCCATCGCGGTTATTCTTCACCCTGATTTTCTCAAATTCTACCTGGCAGTCTTCGGGTTTTCCTTTTTTCTTTTTGGATTCGGCTCCATTGACATCCATAGCAGGGTATTTGAACTGCTTGTTACCTGCGTTGCTACTGTTCTTTTTTTGGTTAAGAGGAGAAATGGTGGTGATGTTAGATTAAATAAATACATGGCTACGTTTCTTTGGTGTTATGTGCTGCTGTCCTGCTTTTCGCTGTTACTGCTGCCCATAAGACACATCGCAAAAGACCTCTGGTTTTTCGGTTTCCCGGATGCCTTCTTTTACTTGTTTATCGGACCAGCCTACGGCTTTTATTATCCTGTTGCAATGGTCATCCAACTGGCCCTTTTTACGGTTTTTGCCGTGCAGTTGGGATCCGTGCCGGATAGGGCAAGGACATGGAACTACATGCTTCTTGGTATCTTCCTGGGGGCTGTATTCTGCGCCTTCATTGGGCTCCTTGATTTCTACCGAGTGATAAATCTCGCATGGTTTCGATTCGAGCAAACAGTGACCCCCGGGGTGCTTCATTCCACCTTCCAGAACAGGAACTGTTTTGCCGAGTATGTCTTGACCGTGACCCCTTTTGTATTGATCGGTTTTTTAGGGAAGAAAAGGGGCCTTTTTTTGAGGCTTTCGCTTTTTGCGTGCCTGATCATCCTTGAGACAGCCCTGATACTGGCCGGAGGGAGGGCCGGATGGCTTGCCTACCCACTTATCTTGTTTTTCTGTTGGCTTTTTTTCTATTTTGTAAAGGACGGCAGACTAACCAAGGTTCAATTGAGATTCAGTAATATTTTGAAGCTGATTATATCAATACCTCTTACAATAATTATTAGTGTCATCCTTACATTCTATGTGCTGCTTCCAATAAGCTCAACTATTGAAAATGAATCACCTACCGGTAAAAAGACCTCTAACTATTCAGTGACCATTGGGCAACTTAAAAGCCAACTGGAAAAGACGGAGCGGCTTGATTCAGGAGGCAGGGATGTAACGGCAAGACAGGGGCTTAATGTGGCGAGAGAAAGCCCGGTATTCGGCATGGGATACGAGACCTTTCAGTGGCATGCAAACATCCTTTACAATATCAGCGAGTCATATTTCAGGCGGTTTTATGGAAACAGCCCCTTTATCCATGACTCCCCCCATAATGTGTTTCTATCAATATTTGTAAGCGGGGGCCTGGCAGGGCTTTGTTTATGGCTTCTGATTCTGGGATATTCCCTATTTGTTTTACAAAAGGACCTTATTGCTGAAAATAGACTTGCAAATATAGCCATTATCTTATCTATCATCAGCTTTCATATTTATGGTATGTTCCAGACCATGCAGTATATTCCCATGATCTGGTTTCTCATTTTCTTGAATCTGGGGTATGTGGCTGCAATTGGGCATGGATCAGCCCCTATCCGATCAGACCGCAGCCGATTGGAACGCTTTCTGGACATCACCCGCAAGGCTTCATTTATTCTTGTTCTTGCCGGGCTGGTCTTCTATGCGATGAATTTTGAGTCGCGGGGGCTTGCAAAAAGATATGGCCTTGATGTTTATTCAAGCGATCAGACCGGCGATAGATTAGCGGGTTTTTTCCAGCCTTCCAAGAGATGGAATTACGGTGATTACAGGTGGAGCGGCAAGGAAGGTGCTATTTACGTTTCAGGAGGCGGTAAGGTTGAAATCGAGTTTCTATGCAGGACACCCGGGCTTGAAAAAGAGCCTGTTGTAGTATCTGTCTTTAATGACGGAAGGATGCTTGATGAAATCATCTTCGCAACCCCGAAGCCCCTTCGAAGAAGTTATAGCCTTCCCGTAACTCCCGATAAAGATCATGCACTTATACTCAAGGTGTCAAGAACCTGGAACCCGCACAAGGAATTAAATAACTTTGACAGGAGAAATCTTGGGATAGGGATAAAACTGCTGTAATGATACTTAGACGTAATTTCTATATACTTTTTATCTGCGATCTGGCCCTTTTCAGTGCCGCCTTGTTTGGCGCATATCTTCTGCGTTTTGACTTCTATATGCCCCCATCAAACCTCTCTCAGTACTGGAGACTACTGCCTCCAATACTCCTTATGAAATCGGCCGCTTTCATTGTCTTTGGTCTTTATAAGGGCATGTGGAGGTACACAAGCGTATCGGATCTCTCGAAGTTGCTCCAGGCAACTGTCATATCAACCCTCGGCTTGACTGCGATAGTCCTTTTCGTATTTCGTTTTCAGGGCTTTTCAAGGGCGGTCTTCCTGCTTGACTGGGGGCTCACTCTCATATTTACGGGCGGGATCAGGCTGCTGATACGTGTCACCTACGCCAGGGGGTTGTGGGGCAAAGGCTATAATGGTATCAAATCCCAGAATACGGATGTTCTCCAAACCTCGGAAGGTAAGCTTGCGATAATTGTCGGGGCCGGAAGCGCAGGGGAAAAACTTATCAGGGATTTAAAGGAAAGCAGAAGGTTGAACTACCGGATCAAGGCCCTGGTTGACGACGATAAAGACAAGATCGGACGCACCATACACGGAGTGCCGGTGCTTGGCTCTGTTGAGGAACTCCCGGCTATTGTTAAAAAGTGCAAGGCTTCGGAGATCTTCATAGCAATGCCTTCCGCAAGAGGACCTTCCATGAGGCGAATAGTCAAGCATTGTGAATCTTGCGGAATCCCCTACAAGACACTACCCGGAATGGGGGAGCTTGTTGAAGGACGCGTCTCTATTAAGGAACTGAGGGATGTCAGTTATGAGGATCTCCTCGGAAGACCTCCGGTAAGGCTTGATATGGAAGGCATCCGGAATTATCTGCAGGGCCGCAAGATTTTGGTAACCGGGGCGGGTGGCTCCATAGGATCAGAGCTTTGCCGCCAGATAGTGCGTTTTGAGCCGCAGGAAATTGTCTTACTTGATGCGGGAGAGGCAAATCTTTTCGCTATCCAGATGGAGATGAAGCACAGACTGGATTTCTCCGGATACGCTGCGATTCTTGCAGATGTGACGAACCGTATGGATATGCAAAGGGTTCTCAAACGCTATACCCCTGATGTAGTAGTGCATGCGGCGGCCTATAAGCACGTTCCGATGCTTGAGAGAAACCCCTGGGAGGCAGTGCGCAATAATGTGATCGGAAGCCTAACCCTGATAAGTGAAGTTGCAGCGGCCGGAGTTTCGCGTTTTGTTATGGTTTCAACCGATAAGGCCGTAAGACCCACCAATGTCATGGGAGCAAGCAAGCGCGTCTGTGAGCTTATCATGCAGGCATACCAGGGAGAAAACAGTTGCAGGATGATGTGTGTACGCTTTGGAAACGTAGTGGGCTCATCTGGATCGGTGATACCGCTATTCAAGAGACAGATCGCCGGAGGCGGTCCGGTAACCGTCACCGACCCTGAAATGACACGCTATTTTATGACCATCCCAGAGGCAAGCCAGCTTATACTTCAGGCCGGGGCGATCGGGGAAGGTGGGGAGGTTTTTATTCTGGAGATGGGTGAGCCTGTCAAAATCATTGATATGGCAAGAGACCTTATCAGGCTTTCCGGCAAAGAGCCGGACAAGGAAATAGAGATTACGATAAGCGGGCTGAGGCCCGGCGAAAAGCTCTGCGAAGAGCTTATTACCGTGGGCGAAGGCATTGTGCCGACCGCGCACGAAAAGATTATGATGCTTAAAAATGACGGCGGATGGTTTGGCTCAGGCAGCAGGGAGGCTTTCAGGGATAGGCTTCTGAAAGAAATAGCGGAGCTTGAGGCGGCGGCCCTTTCTTACGACGCTACCGCAATAAGGGCCAAACTAAAAGAACTCGTCCCTGAATACTCACCTTCAAACAGCGAATGCGTGTTGTAGTCTATTCCTCCTTTCTTCTGAAGGAATTGGCAATCAGAACTCCTATGAGAATGAAACCCTCTACAAGCACCCAGGCTAAAACCACATACACCGCTGCTTTTTTGAGGGTCAGCGACCTATCCTGGGATATGATAACCGGCTCCGTAACGGTAAAAAGGGTGCCTGACGGATTAAGGCTGGCCTTGCTTAGCCCGTTATAAATTGCATTCAGCTCGTCTATACTCTGCATTATGCTTTTATAGACCTGCTCCACAGTCGAAACCACCTTTGAGCGAACAGTGCTGATGACACTGCTCCCGCCTCCCTGACTTGCAGATGCAGCAAGCTCCGAGAGAAGTCTTTCATAAAACTTGAGGTCCGAAGATATCACCACCTTTTCAAGCGCTTCCTTTATGAGATTCTGGGTTATCTCCTGCCTGAACTTGGCATCAAGGTTTTCCCGAGCCATTTTTACAATGCTGTTAAGAAAGGTTTCCCCTAACTGAGGGATCGTGGTAGGGACACCTGGAATCAACGGATTTGATGCTGAACCCGCCACGGCACCGGCTCCCCCGTCAATTCCATCCAGAACAGACCTTCGTCCCTGGCCATAGTTAGCCAAAGATGACTCATAAACCCTTTCCCGAGCAGTTGCATCCTCTTCCTTCATCTTGAGTTCAAAAACACGGCGCTGTAGATATACCTTTGTTACATCGTCGCTCTTGGTAATTCCTCCCAGTCTGATTATGCCCAGGAGCGGGCTTACCTTGAATTTATCTACATCCTGAAGCCGGTATTTTAGATCTGAAAGGGAAACACCGCTTCCCTGAAGCCTGAAATTGGCCGATCCCGGAATTTCCCTGAGTTTATCCAGATCATTAACAATCCGCGAGATCGCCACTCTAAGCATGTCAACAACTACAAGGTAATCCTCTGCCTCCAACTCCTCCTTGCTCAATATGTTCTTTGATACCAGCGAAATCTGATATTTGTTTGCGCCCTTTACTCTATCGGCATATTCAGCCCATCCTGAAAGTATATCCTGAAGCACCTTGGACCTTAAGGTAGGGGGAATGGATAAAACGTTGCTTCCTCCGGAAAGAACCAGATCGAAGATAGGAACCATGAGGTTTTTCTTCTTTTCCAGGAACTCAGCCTCCAGCCGGCTTCTCTGACCCACGGAAAGTTTTCTGTCATCGAGCTTTGCAGCGTATTCATATTCGAGCAATCTGACTTTATCGTTGCTCTGGAGGACCGCAAGAGAAGAGCGAAACTCTGCGAGGCTGAGATATCTCTTGAGGTCGTTGGCATCGTAAACGCTGTTGATTACAGGGGTCGCAAGCAGATCCGAGGTGCTGAATTTGCCCCCGTTGGGATACTGGTTTTTCTCAACTCCATCAAAGTCGAGTCTAAACCTTAGCCGTGTTATATCTTGTTTTTTTTGGAGTAGATAAGCATAGGCGCCTATTCCTCCGATTAGAAGGGCAGCTACTAATGTTAGAGCCACTATTATGGTTCTATATCCCCACAGGGAAAGCGCCATATCCTTAAGCGAAATCCCTTCGTATTCCTCCAGGTATTGATCATTATATTTTGCGGGATCACCCGCTGTTGTATCGAAGCCTTTTCCTGTCACTTATCTTATTCCTCCGTCCTATTACCTTAAAAAGATTGTCTATCTAGTGTCCATCCGGAAATGGCTATTTTCACCGATTTCGGCGTTGGGCTCAAATTTTAATCCTCGAAATACGTCGATGTATTCCTGTAGTTAAAATTATCGCCCGCCTTGAACTCGAAGAAACTATCTCATTTCCGGATGGACACTATACTATTTTGGCAGAAGCATGAGGCTTGAGGACTAGCGTCTACCCCTTATCTACAAAATGACTCGAAGAGCTTTTAACTGATGCGTTAGCAATGGTAAATTTTCACAATCACAACGTATTGTCAAGCTGTGCCATAATAGACTGCTGCGGCTTTCAAATCAAAAGGGTTTTTTGTGCCCTTGGAGTCATGAAGTTGACGCTGTTGTTTTTTATGCACATTGGAAATTTTATTGCCAATCTGCATGCACATCGGCTATACTCTCTCCTATGATTAAGCGTGACGTTGAAGATAGTATCAGGTCGCTTCTTAGGGGATTTCCCATTGTGACGATCACCGGGCCCAGGCAGTCGGGAAAGACAACCCTTGCCAGGGCTGTTTTCGCTGACAAACCTTATCTGTCGCTGGAAGACCCCGATGTGCGCCTGGCCGCCATAGAGGATCCACGTTCCTTCCTTTCCAGGTTTCCCGAAGGTGGAGTAATTGACGAGGTTCAAAGAGCGCCAGAGATTCTATCCTACCTGCAGACGCTTGTTGACGGTGACAGGCGAATGGGGCTGTTCATCTTGACGGGTTCCCAGCACTTCGGCCTCATGTCGGGTATAACACAGTCACTGGCGGGAAGAACCGCATTCGTTGAACTGCTTCCCTTTTCACGGAGTGAACTGATCCGGGCAGGAAAAGAACCCGAAGCCTCAGACCAGGCCATATTTATTGGAGGTTATCCGCCCATCTATGACCGGGATATCTCACCTCAGGCATGGTTTGCATCTTATGTCACCGCTTATGTGGAACGCGATGTACGCCAGGTACTTAAGGTGCAGGAACTTGAGACATTCCAGCGTTTTGTGAGACTATGCGCCGGACGAACAGGCGGGATACTTAATCTTTCTTCCCTGGCCACTGAATGCGGCATAACACATAACACTGCAAAGGCGTGGATATCCGTGCTGCAGACAAGTTACATAATTTTTCTATTAAGACCTCATGAGAAAAACTTCAACAAACGACTTGTAAAATCGCCTAAACTCTATTTTTACGATTCGGGGTTGGTTTGCTGGCTATTGGGTATTAGAGAGGCCGCGCAACTGGAGACGCATCCCCTTCGAGGCGCGATCTTTGAAACTTATATTATCTCCGATCTGAAAAAGTCCTATCTTAACCGCGCCGAGGTTCCCCCATTTTATTTCTGGCGAGACAGCAACGGGTTGGAAGTAGATCTGCTGGTAGAACAAATAGGGCGCCTTATGCCGGTAGAGATCAAATCAGGAAGGACTGTAACCCGAGACTTTTTCACGGGCCTTACAAGATGGACATACCTCGCCGGAGAAGCCTCCGTTACACCTACACTAATCTACGGCGGAGGAGAATCTTATCAGCACAAAGGAATACGCGTCATAGGCGTGGAAGACCCTGATTCAGTAAATTGGATCTGAATCCTCGCTAAACTCCTTTTACTCCAGTTCAGGAAACAAGAAGATGGATAATGATAAAGCAAGAGTTAAATGTGTAAATGTAAAGGGCGTCCCTGGAGGTGGGAGAGGAGGATGCCGGCAGCGACAGAGACGTTGAGGGAGGAGACCCTGCCTTGGACGGGGATGGAGACGAGGGCGTCGCATCTTTTGCGAACGGCCTGGGTGAGGCCCTTTTCTTCATTTCCAAGGGCAAGGACAATATCGCGGTCCCAATCAAAATCGTAGATGGAGGTCGCGGCCTCTCCTGCTGCGCCTATGATCCAGAATCCTTTTTCCTTCAAATCATTGAGGCTTCTTTCAAGATTCACCACCATGGCTACCGGCAGATAAACGCACCCGCCCGAAGAGCGCCTGAAAACCAGGGGGGTGACAGAGGCTGAGCGATCCTTGGGGATTATCAGGCCCTGGGCGCCGAAAAATGCCGCAGTCCTTATGATGGCCCCCAGGTTTCCCTCATCGGTTATGTGGTCTGCGGCAATGATTATTCGTCTTCCAAGGTCTCCAGCCTCTTTACCTGCAATGTCTTCAAGTTCCGCGTACCGAAACTCGCGGACAAAAGCTGCAAATCCCTGGTGATTTATATCGGCAAGGGCGCTTTCAATATCCGCCATCTGCCTTGTGAGAACCGGGATACCCTTCTCGCGTGAAAGCGCCTGGATTTCCTTATCTCTGGAAGAGCCCCTACCGGATGCGGTCCATACCTCCTCCACCCGGAGAAGGTTTTGAACAAGGGCCTCCTTCACCGCTTGATAGCCGGCTATGACAAAAGGCCCTTTGCCTTCTCCCGGCCGCGCATCAACTCTTTGTTTTCTTCGAATCATCAATTGCCAGGCCCGGGAAAAGCTCCCGCACTAAGGGGGATTTTTTATCTAAGCGGCATCTTTCAGATAGAATTATTGAGGCGAGATCCGTGGCCGCAGCTTCAAGATCATCGTTTATCACGATATAATCATAAGAAAAACAGTTTGCCATCTCATCAAGGGCCATTGAAAGCCTTTTTTTTACGGCCTCGGGGCTGTCAGACCCTCTCTTTAAGAGCCTATCTCTCAGGGCATCAAGCGATGGGGGAAGAAGGTATATCAGGCGGGCTGCCCCGTATCTCTTTCGGATGCCGAAGGCGCCCCTGTGATCCACATCCATTATGATATCAAGGCCACGCTCAAGCTGACGCTCCACAGAGGATCGGGAAGTGCCGTAAAGGCAACCGTAGTTATCAGCCGTCTCAAGAAAAAGCCCCTTACCAAGCATTTCTTCAAAAACCTCTCGGGTCACAAAATAGTATTCCTTTCCGTCCGCTTCCGTCCCCCTGGGTTTTCTTGTCGTATGGGAGATGGAATAGCCGAGCCCGCTGATGTTTTTCCTTACCATCGCAAGTATGGTTGATTTACCGGAGCCGGACGGACCGGACACAACGAAAAGACTTCCTCCCATCTCCTATATATCCAAGTCCTTCTCAGGCACAGTCAGTTCGACACCGAATCTCTGCGCTATGGTTTCGGCCTGCACGGCGGATAGAATCAGGTGGTTGCTGTCAGTTATTATGACCGAGCGGGTGCGTCTTCCCTGGGTCGCATCTATCAGCCGCTTTTCTTCCCTTGCCTCATCCCTCATCCTTTTTACCGGCGCGGCATTCGGTGAGACTATAGCAACAACCCTTCTGGATACAACGGAATTGCCGAAACCCACATTGACAAGCCTTGGACTCATTTGCTCCTCTCCTATTCGATGTTTTGTACCTGTTCGCGAATCTTTTCTATCTCTGCCTTGACCTCGACAATGGCCTTTGAAACCTGGGCATCGGAGGCCTTCACCCCCAGGGTATTAATCTCCCTGTGGAGTTCCTGGAGCAGGAAATCAAGCCTGCGGCCCACCGGCTCATCCATGGCAAGGTAGTCTCTGAACTGCTTCAGATGACTCCGAGCCCGGACGATCTCCTCACTCACATCCATCCTATCCACCATAATGGCCGCTTCCTGAGCGACCCTCTGAGGATCAAGAGGAGTATCCTTAAGAAGCCTTTCAAGATTATCCCTGAACCTCCTGAGATTATCCTCCACCGCTCCCGAAGTCCTTGTCTTAATCCGGGCAACTGCCTCTTCCACAATAGAAAGCCTCTCGACAAAGTCGGTTTCAAGCCTTTTTCCCTCTGAGCCCCTCATGGAGTCAAGGCCGTCCAATGCCTCATTTATGGCCTCCATGAGATTGCCTTTGGTCTTTTCAATATCCGGTTCCAAGGGCCTTGCAATCAGCACGTCTCTAAGCCCCACGATTGTCGAAAGACCGAGGCCCTCGGAAATGCCCAGTTCCTCTTTAAGTTTGTTTAAAGCCCTTACGTAGGACCTCAGGAGCCCGAGATTTACTTCTATATCACAGGAGATATCCTGTCCGTTTCCTGCCATGGAGACGCTAAGTTCAATTCTCCCTCTTGCTATCCTTGATGCAACAAGGCCTTTAACGTCCTCTTCATATATCTGAAGGGCTCTTGGCATGCGCATCACAATATCTCGGTATCTGTGGTTTATGCTCCTGATCTCCACGGTTACCGCCTGCCCTGCCTCGCCCGACGCACCCCTTCCGAAACCTGTCACGCTCTTAATCAATATCCGTTTCTCCTTATCTGCTCCATGTATCTGGCCCTTACTCCGTTAAAAAGCTCTATGATAGCCTTATCTCCATAATCCGGATATGTCCAGGGAAGGCCTCTAAAGGAGCCTGCCTGATAGATGAGGGTGAGATCTGCATATATTCCCCTCCTGAGATATACCCTGTGGGTGTAGTTTTTGCCTGTTACAAGTATAAGCCTTTCGGCCGAAATACATCCTGGGTCAATGTTTATCGTCCTGCGGCCGGAGACGCAGAGGCCCTTTTCATAAGTGTTTGTCCTTATTTTTATGTCGGCAATTTCTTCATATGATATAAGACGTTCAAAAGACACGAACCGCCTCAAAAGAGGGCCGCCCATCTCCTTTTCATAATACCTGGTTTTGTCAAACGGTATCTCATTGCTCTTCCAGTCAAGAGGGCCGAAGAAAGTCTCTAGATATGAACATGCCCTTTCAATCAGCTCGCTGTCCTCTGAAAAGAGGCTTGCGACAAGCTTGACCGGAAGAGGCTCTCTGGGCTCGCTCAATATTGTCCTATCCTCTTATTATTTAGTGCCTTATTTCAAAGCTTTCTGTAACAAAAAACAAGAAAATTCCGGCACGGCGCCTGGTGCTACAGCTCTAGAAGCGAGGCGGCGATGGCCTTTTTAAGCTCATCGCTCTTGACGGTCGTGGTCCCCACCTCGCCTACTACTATGCCTGCCGCAAAGTTGGATATTATGGCAGCCGATCTCAAATCAAGCCCCCTGGCAAGTCCCAGACCGAAGACGGCTATGGCAGTGTCTCCCGCCCCTGTCACGTCGAAGACCTTCTTGGCAACTGTCGGCACATGGGTTACACGGCCCTTCTTCTCAAAAAGGGTCATGCCTTCCCTGCCCTGGGTAACAAGCACGGCCGAACAGCGCAAGTCGCAGAGCATCTTCTTTCCAGCCCTTACAAGCCCTTCTTCATCTGTGATGCTGAAGCCACAGAAGGCCGCCGCTTCATAATGATTAGGAGTTATCACGCTCACGCCTTTATAGAACGGAAAATTAGGAGGCTTGGGATCAACTGCTATCGGGATCTTTTTCCCTCTTGTCAGGGAAATGAGTTCAGCCATCAGATCGGGCGTAACCACACCTTTACCATAATCGGATACAACTATCGCGTCAAGGTCTGACAGCCGCTTCTTGACGGCTTTCAAGATCGCCAGTCTTGAGGCCTCGCCGATCCGGGATCGCACCTCGCGGTCATATCTTACTACCTGTTGATTCTGGGCCACTATCCTTGTCTTCTTCGTGGTCACCCTGCCCCGTTCCAGAACTATACCCTCGGTCGTGATCCCGAGCTGCTCGAGCCTTTCCAACACCGCCCTTCCCTCTTCATCCTCACCCACTACCCCGCACAGAATGGGCCTTGCCCCAAAGCTCACCATGTTGTTGACCACATTGGCGGCTCCGCCAAGCATGATGGTTTGGTTTTTCACGTCCACCACCGGAACCGGGGCTTCGGGAGATATGCGGGATACCTCCCCCCAGACATACTCATCAAGGATGATATCGCCCACCACCGCTACCGCGGCGGTGGGAAAGGTGTCTATGTGCTCCATCAATGAGAGCGTATCAGATTTTCTTGTTCCAGACATTTTCAGATGCCTTTTCTTTTGTTCGTCATTCAGGCGTAGGCCGGAATCCAGTTTTTCCTTTTATCTTCAGGATTACCGGTAAACCTATCTTCCGTCCAGTTTTCCCGCTGGCGGCGCTTAAGGGAAGCATTTATAGCACCTGCTGAGTTCTATTGTCCACAGCTTTAAAGGTTCACGCAAGCCGCTGTTTTGGCGCTTTCTTAATCATCAAGTGATCATCTTTTCATGCCCCATGCCGGAGTAACCTCGGAGAAGAAAGAAGATTCTCCTTTCCACCGGCGGTAAAGTACAGTTCGCCTTTCCTCCAAACAGGGCTTTCCCATTGACACTCATTCATTGCGGGCATATAGTTTTTGCCGTCATTGGCCCATTTCCTCTCCGGAAAGGTGACCCTAATGCAAAAGGAGACATCTCAATAACTGGGGGTAACCCGCTTAAATCCCGGCTTTAGTCTGAATGACGAAAGAACCCAACCTGATGTCATTCCGGCGAAAGCCGGAATCCAGGAAGCTTGTGGAGAAGTCAGTCGCCCAGATTTATGGAGAAAACACAGCAAAGGGTTCTTTAGTGTCCATCCGGAAACGAGATAGTTTCGTCGAGGTCAAGGCGGGCGATAATTTTAACCACAGGAATACATTGACGTATTTCGAGGATTAAAATTTGAGCCCAACGCCGAAATCGGTGAAAATAGCCATTTACGGATGGGCACTATTTAATAAACAGGGTCTTATAGACCCAATAGCTTTAAGGAGGACGAAATGTCTAAACGAATCTTACTATTTTTTCTGGCAGTTTCCTTTCTTTTTTCAGGAGCGGCTATAGCCCAGACCCAACAGGCGGCTCCGCCAGCCCAGGCACCGGCCTCTGTGAAGCCAGAGGCATCAATACCTCCGGGCTACATACTTCCCGATATGTCAGCCAAGGTGAAGGCTGCCATAGAAAAATCCTTCAAGTCGGAGCAATTCGCTGCCAAGACAAGGGAGGTAATCAAGACAGATCAGAAGCCCGCTTATCTCGGCATCCCCGGGGCGCCGTCACCTAACCTGATTCTGGGGTTTTTGTGGGCCGTTTGGGTGGGCTGGATATTTTCAACCGTAGGGGCCTTCGGAGGTATAATGGCCGGAGTAGGCCACATAAGCATATTCGGCCTAGGGCAATATGCCTCAAGCTTTGGAAAGGATCATCCCCTCAACAAGCTCACCACCGACTCAATAAGGGTCGGAAACCAGTGGCTGGTAGGGCTTAGCGCGATCATTTCCAGTTTCAACTATTACAAGATGGGACGGCTGGTGCTGCCCCTCGGGATGTGTCTTGCAATCGGCTCGGTTGTGGGAGCCTGGCTCATCCCTGATCTTACCGCGGGGAAGATAAACCTCAAGGCCTATATCGGTTACTTCGGGATCGTGGTGCTTGCGGTGGGATTTGTACTTCTCAAGGAGACGCTCCCTACAGGCCAGGCAAAGAAGAAAAAGGCCAAGGAGGCTGCGGCAGCGTTTGAAAAGCAGATCAAGCAGGGAGGAAAGTCCTCGGAGGGAGTCAATATCATAGAGGGGAAGTGGGGTCTTATGATTGTAGCCGCCGCCGCGGTAGTGGCGAGCGCCCTTTGGAACTCCCTTGTCCCGGGCTTCAAATGGGTGGCCTATGTGCTCGCCTTTGGCGGACTAGTGCTGAGCTTTTTCCTTGGAACCACGCGCTTTTCCTTTTACGGAGTAGAGTTTGAGTACAAATCATACCTTCCCGTTATAGGAGGTCTTATAATATCTGCCATATCGGCCTTCATAGGTGTCGGAGGAGGCTTCCTCTACGTGCCTTATCTTACATCCGTGGCAGGACTTCCCATGCACATAGTGGCCGGAACAAGCGCCCTGGCAGTGCTGATAAGCATGATATCTTCCATCTTCGCCTATATGGTGAGCAAGGGAGTTGTGGTCCAGTGGAGTTTTATCCTTGCGGAACTTGTTGGTATTTTTGTGGGCTCCATTATAGGCCCCCGCACATCCAAATACATATCAGACAAATGGCTCAAGAGAATATTCATAGTGCTGGCCGCCTATGTTGGAATCGGATACATCCTGCGCGGGTTTGCCGGCATTAGGATACCGGGGATATGATTTGAACATTGTTGATTCAATCCTGGTTTTTCTCGATCCTGCGCTGGTGGGGCCATATCGCTTGATCGAATCATGGAGCGGACATCCCATGGCAGCCTGGTGGGCGGGCACCTTCGTGCTCGCCCTTTGGGCAGTGGCACTGGGCCACGCCACCATCTATCTGGCCCGCGTCATAAACGGCTCTTTCCTTGAGCAGTCATCTGCCGAGGCCCGCGAGCTTTCAAACAAGAGCATGGACGCCTTGAAATCAGGCGACAAGGAGGCCTATAAGGCCATCAATTCCCTTGCAAACGACTCCTTCGGAAAGTCTTTTTTTCAGCAGGTGGCAGTGTCTGCCGGCTCTTTATGGCCCGCGTTTCTAGGGGCGGCATGGCTGGAGGCACGCTTCGGAGATATAAGGTTTGCAGTGCCCTGGATGGAAAACGGCATAAATTTTGTTCCGCCCTACCTCATTTGCTACATAGCCGCACGCATCATTTGGGGAAGGGCGAAACGGACCTTTGTAACTAGTGTCCATCCGGAAATGAGATAGTTTCGTCGAGTTCAAGGCGGGCGATAATTTTAACCACAGGAATACATTGACGTATTTCGAGGATTAAAATTTGAGCCCAACGCCGAAATCGGTG
>Ga0100397_1001127_pt1 | contig 15873 bp, 22 predicted proteins | sample CryGeymeta201521_FD_81550 | JGI IMG/M metagenome (GOLD analysis project Ga0100397, IMG submission 81550) | Groundwater microbial communities from Crystal Geyser aquifers in Utah, USA - Crystal Geyser metaG 2015-21 | ecosystem: Environmental > Aquatic > Deep subsurface > Groundwater | place: USA... | reverse complement strand
GAACAAAATCATGACCTTTTTAGTCAAAGATTTACCGGATAAAGCCTTTCCCCCATCTGAAGAATTAATTAAAGTTGAAATTTGTCCTTTAACAGCCACTCTCTCTTGTGAAGGTTGTGGCGGTAAATGGGAATATTTTGTCTCTGGGACTGAGCCGAAAAGTCATTGTAATCCGGAAAAAATTAAAGAGATGTTGCAGAGTTCTCCCACTCCCACACCGTCACCTTAATCCATTCTTAAAATTCCAGTTCTTTTTTACTAAAAGCAGATTCTATTTTAATTTTTCCGGTTCCTAAAGTAACCTCACCGATAATATCAGCTTTAAACCCATCATTATTTAATTTTAAAATAACTCTCTTTGCTTCCCTGGGGGAAATCGACAAAATAAAACCAATACCGCAATTAAATGTTTTATACATTTCCTCATCAGAAACTCCTTTCCCATATATTTCTCTGAAGATTTTTTGTGGTAATAATTTATGCTCCCTCTCTATCCTGATATCCTCTTTTCCTAATAAATCTTTTAACTTCATATAAGCGCCGCCCGTGATGTGCATCATCCCATGAAGATCAAATTGTTCATCCAGAGATAAAATTGTTTCCGAATAAATACAGGTAGGACGGACAAATTCAGGCCTAAATTCTTTCCCAAAGATTTCTTTTATCTTAGTAAAGCCGTTTGAGTGTAGACCATTACTTTTAATTCCAATTAAAACATCACCCTTTTTAAACTTATTAATCCTCTGTTTTTTAATAAAACCAGAAACGGTAATGCTTATTTCTAATCCGTCAAGGTTATTATGAATTGAAGTTTCTCCACCGGTAATGGCAATTTTTCTTTTAAGACATTCTTCAGAAAGAACTTTAAGAAGAGTTAAAATAGCTCTTCTATCGTCCTCTGGAATCAAAAGATGGCTTTGAAGTTTATATGGTCTTGCCCTAACTAGCACTAAATCATTAAGGTTCATGGCAAGCGCATCCAAACAAGCATTCTTTAAGGTCTTTTTCTGCCAATGATAGACTCCTTTTGTCCCAATCCCATCGGTATGGTCAACTTCTGAATAAGAAAACTTTTTCTTAAAAATTGGATAAATGCCTTCTTTTACGGAGATATATGGGGTTTTCCAAGTTTTTCTAATTAACTCTAAGGTCTTCTCTTTATAGGGTTTGCTAGTATCATACATAATTTTATTTGTTTTCAAAATCCCATACTAAGCTACTGATTTTGGGTAAAACTTCATTAGCTTCTGTTTCCCGAGCCTCTTTAGACATGATAACAATGATATAGGGCTTATCGGCGAAAACAATCCCTGCATCAGAGAAAGTGCCGGTATCGCGACCGATTTTATGGGCAACTTTAATTTTTTTTGACATCCCAGCTGGCAACCAATCTTCATAAGCAGTTTTAGTTAAAAAATCTAAGAGCTCAAGGCGATTTTCAGTGGTGATAATTTTGCCTTGGTAAAGTTTTTGGAAAAATAAACCAATGTCTGTCGGGCTTGTTTCAAAGTCTTCTAAAGAAGTTTTTGTCATACCTAAATCGTCAATCGTTTGTTGAATTTTCTCATCGCCTAAAATCTGACGCATCACTTTAAAAGCAGTGTTGTCGGAATACTGCCCCAGATATTCCACTAATTGCCGATAGGTATAAACTGTGCCAACTGATTTTCCCTGCAGAATCCCAGCTCCTAAAACTTTGTCATTCTCCTTTAGGGTGTATTTGGCCTCAGGGTCTATCTTCCCCTCCTCTAGTTCTTGGTAAAAAAGGAGCATCACTGGTAATTTCATCAACGAAGCGGCTGGAAATTTTTCATTTTGATAAACTCCATATTGATTTTTATCATCAAGTTCGTAGACGTAAACCCCATATTTTCCTCGTAAGTCTTTAGTTAAGCTTTGAATCTGGTCTAAAACCGAAGTCGCCTCAAATCTCAGGTTTGCTTGTTTATTAGAAATGATTAAAGGAGCGGTAATTTTTTGCCAAAAAACCGGTAGATTAGTTTTTAAGTAAACTGAGGCGATGGCCAATAAGGTCAATAAAAAGAAAATGACAATACTCCAACGACCACCTTTTGGTGGTTGTTTTTTGCGAGGTCTTTTTAATAAAGGTTTAACCTCAGGAATAGCTTCTTGCTCTGCTTTAAAAATCATCTTTAACAGGTTGTATGAATTAAGCAATTAACTTTTTTACCTTGATTAATCAACTGTTGATATTCTTCCATAATCCTTGGGGTCAAAACAATCTTCAGTTCAATTCCCCTTTTTTCAATTCTCTTCTTAAAATTTTCCTCAACTTTCAAAACCCCGTTCCAGCCACTGGCAATTAAAATCACCTCAGGATTTTCTGATAAAAGAAGTTTTTGTTCCCAATCAGCAACAACATGATCAGTACCATAAATTTGTTTAATCTTTTCCACTTTCCTAGGGATCATTTCTTTGCCAATAAGTAACACTTGCCAAAAATCTTGACCATTAATCCTAACTTTAGCCCAAGAAATCTTTTCAATTTTCACCATGAGTGTAAATTCCTGATACTCCTATCTTATATTTTTGGGCAGCTTTTTTAAAGTCAGACTTTACTTGGCAAAGATATTCGGGATTCTGAAACTTCCATTTTTTAAACTCCGGTAAAAGTTTTGGATAATGAAAAGAAAGAGTTTTAATTAAATTCGTCCAATTTTCGCCCCGGGTATTCAGGGTTTCCCCCATAACAGAATCAACCCATGGGCAAACGACCTTAAAGATTTCTTCAAAATTGGTAAAAATAGGTAAAATCGGGCCAAGATGAAGATAAGTTTTAATCCCCGCTTGATGGAGTTTTTTTAACGTCTCTACTCTTTGTTTAGGCAAAGCTGCCATTGGTTGAAAAATCCGAGTGGCTTTTTCGTCCATGGTAATAAAACTCATGCCAACTTCGATATTCTTAAATTTTTTAAACAAATCAATATCTCTGGTGACTAATTTCGACTGAGTCAAGATGGATACCGGAAAAGGAAATGGCGATAAAATTTCTAAACATTGTCGCGTTAATTTGTATTTTCCTTCCAGCGGTTGATAAGGATCACAAACACTGGAGAAGAAAATTTCTGGAGAATTCTTTAATTTTCTCATCTCTTTAATTAAAACTTCCGGAGCATTAATCTTAACATCAACAAAACTTCCCCATTCTTCTTCATCATGACCAGTGTATCCTTTCATAAATTTTGCATAACACCAACAGCAGGAGTGCTGGCAGCCAACATAAGGATTAAGGGTATAATCACAACCAGGAATTTTACTTGGAGAAAGAATAGAACGACAAAAAATTTCTCTGATTTTCATTCATCCACTTAAATAATTTAGATCATTTTGAAGACTTCTGCTTTTTTAAAAATTCTCTTAAATAGTTTTTTTCTTTAGGTTCACCAATCGCTTTAAAAAAAATACAATCATCGGCACCAAACCAACTTTCAGGAACCATACCAATATAAATGAAACCTCGTTTCTTATAAAATTCAACATTTCTCTTATCCGTCCAAAGATGTAACTTATGAGCTCCTTGTTTTTTAGCCTCTTTTTCCCACTCCTGAAGAAGTTTTGAACCAATTCCCTTCCCTTGATATTTATCGTCAACTACAATCCAATTCGCCATCGAAACACCGCCATACGGAGATGCAGCCAAAAGATAACCAACAATTTTCCCATTGACTGTTGCTAGTAAAAGTAATTTTTGATCTTTTTCGAGCCATTTTTTAAAAGATTCTTTAGGAGACTCAAATTCGACAAAAAAGCGGCAAGTAGCAAAACTATATTCTGGAAATTGTGTTTTAATGCTTCTACTGAAAAATTTATAAAATTTGTCTAAATCTTTCAGAGTCGCCTTCTTAATTAAAACCTGATTGGTCATTGACTAAATTTTATCACAAAACAAGAAAACTTCCTAATTTATTTTCGGGCTTATTTCAAGAGGTAAATTTGGGTAAATCTCTGGGTAAAAAAATTTAACAAAAATAACTAAATCTTCAGCTCTTTGGCGACTTTTTCGTCAAGGTTTGAAGTGATTAAATTTCTAATTTCTTGGGGTTTAACCCAACGAATTTCGGCGATTTCCCAAGGTTCTTTGGTTTCCCCTGGTTTGGTCGAATTTTCTGTTTTACAAAGATGATAAACAATAACCACCGGAAATTCTGGATGATATCTTAAAGAAATTTCTTTAAGGGCCTTAACTTCATAACCCGTTTCCGCCAAAATTTCCCGTTCTACCCCTTCTTTTCTTGATTCTTCGTATTTTTGTTTTCCGCCGGGGAAAGCCCAGGTCAAAACCGCTCCTTTAGCCCCCTGCTCTGGCTTTTTCCTTTTAATCAATAAGACCTCACCTTTTGGATTCAAAACCACACCTAAATTAATAAAAGTTTTACTTTCTTTTTCTTTGGAATTTATCATTTTTTCTGCCACTGGCATTTTAAAGGCTTCTCCAACCAATAATCAACTTCTTGCTGCTCAATTAACCCTTCTTTAGCCCCAATCTTAGTGACCACTGAAGCCCCATTAGCCACTCCCAATTTTAAAGCTTTTTCAATTTCTAGGCCTTTAGCTAATCCTCCGATAAAACCAGCGCCAAAACCATCCCCGGCACCGGTTTGATCAACCATCTTAACTTTAAAACCTAACATCTCTAATTGACCTTTCCCAGGGATTTTTAAAACAACCCCCTTCTCTCCAGCGGTAATCGCCACCATGGTTTTGGTTAAAGACGATAAATCACCTAAAAGCTTAACTTCCTCTTGATTAACAATTAAAACTTCAACTTTTTGCAGAAGAGAAATTAATTTTTCCTTTTCCTTGATTTCTCTTTTACCTGGGTTAATGGCCACCTTGATGTGATTCTTTTGAGCATAATCAACCAAACGTTGGAGTAAATCTAAATTGCCTTCTAAAGAAGCAATATAAAACCAAAAACTGTTTAATTTTTTAAAATCAATGACATTGGCTTCAAGTCTTGTCCCGCCGCGCCAAACTAAAATCGTTCGATTCCCATCAGGACCAATCAGAATAGTTGAATAATCGGTTTTTTCATCTTCCAATTGCACCAAAAATTCATCAAAGACTTTCTCCCTTTTAATCTCTTGACGGATAATTTTTCCGGCAAAATCCCAACCGCAACGTGCTACCAAAGCTGTTTTTAAACCTAAACGGGCCAAGCCAACGGCGGTGTTAGTTCCGCCTCCGCCAGAACTCATAACCAAATCACTCACTTCTGATTTCACACCGTAAGGAATAACCAAAGAAGATTGAGTAAAAGCCTTTTTAGCTTTGACTACCTGAAAATCTGGAGACTTAAGAAGAACATCTAGAATGGCTGAACCAAAGGAAATAACATCAAATTTCATATCGCCCTACTCCCAAATAAACAAGTTTGTTTCTGGCGAAATAACTGAATTTTCTCCTCAACTACCTTTTGAACGGCCGCCACCACCGGCGGCATAATTTTGTAAACAGCCATCTCATCCGAACCCCTCAGGACATTTTCTAAGGTGCTACGGTAAGCCAAACGCAATTCGGTGTTGACGTTAACCTTGACGATTCGTCCGATTTGAATCGCTTTTTTGACATCCTCTTCAAAAAGACCGGAGCCGCCGTGAAGAGAAAGAAAACAGGAAACTTTTTCGGCAATCGACCTTAAACGTTCTAAATCTAACCGCGGCGATTGTTGATAAGTTCCATGAAGATTGCCAATAAAGACAGCCAAAATATCACAACCTGTTTGGGCGACAAAATCAGCGGCTTTCTGGGAATCAGTATAATCCCCGCTGGCCTGAATTGATTCCGGCAATTCTGGGTATGTTTTGGAATCGCCTAAAATCTTTTCCGTTTCCGCTTCAATTAAAACACCCTTCTGATGAGCTTGTTCTACCAAAGCTTTAGTTATCTTGGCATTTTCTTCATAAGGTAAAGAAGAACCGTCAAAATGAACGAGATTATAACCAGCCTCAATCGCTGTCTGGCATTCCTCCAAACCAGGTCCGTGGTCAAGATTAGTCAAAATAGTCAGCCCTAACTCTTGGCGGTAATTTTCTACCAAAGAAAGGAAATTTTTCAAGCCAAAGTGTTCTAATTCACCCGCCGAAGTTTCCATAATCACCGGCGCCTGCTGGTTTTGGGCCGCCTGAACAATGGCTTTGGCAATTTCTAAATTGCCGGCATTAAAAGCCCCTAAAGCCCAACCTTCATTTTTTGCTTTAGTTAAAATCTCTTGGGTTTTCATCTTAATTCCTTTATAATTTCCACGGCTTTGGAAGTGCCAATGCGATCAACACCGGCCTTGATAAAATCCAAAGCCTCCTTTAAAGTGTCAATACCGCCGGCAACTTTGATTTTAATTTTGTCGCCAACAACACCCTTAATCAATTCGACATCCTTTAAACTGGCGCCTCTTGGCCCCATACCGGAAGAGGTTTTGACAAAGTCGGCACCCGACTTTAAAACTAATAGTGAGGCTTTTTTAATTTCTTCATCAGACAACAAGCCCGTCTCAATAATAAACTTGACCACGGTTGTTTTTTTAATCTCCTTGGTTGAACTTAAAATAGTTTTCATCTCTTCAAATACTTCTTGGATTTTACCTGCCTTAAAAAGACCAATATTCAGAGAAACATCCAATTCATCTGCCCCGTCTTTAACGGCTTTCATGGCGGAAAGAACTTTGACATCTTTCGTTTCCTGGCCTAAGGGAAAAGCGATGACTGTTCCCACTAATCCGTTTATTTCTTTTAAGAAATCTTTGGCCAAAGGAACGTAAAAAGGATTAACAAAAGCCGCATGAAGATGATACTCTGTTACTTTTTGGCAAAGTTGACGAATATCATCAGCTGTTGCTTCTTGATGATGATTGGCTAAATCCAGATATTTGGCTAATGTTGACTGATCCATATAACTTCCTCAATTAAACGGCAAGAATAGGCCCATTCGTTGTCATACCAGGCCACGACTTTGACCAAATCGCCATCGATAACTTGGGTTAAGGATAAATCAACAATGGCTGAGGCTGGGTTGCCGATAATATCTGTCGAAACTAAGGGTTTATCAGAAACCTCAATAATGCCATGATAGTTTAAACCAGCGGCTTTCTTAAAAGCCTGATTAACCTTCTCTACACTTGTCCGATGAGTGGTCACAAAGCAAAAATCAACCACTGAACCACAAACCACTGGCACCCGGTAAGACAAACCATCAAAGAGCCCTTTAAGACTCGGAATTACCTCGACTGTTGTCTCGTCGGCACCGGTTGAAGTCGGAATAATGTTGATGGCAGCTGACCTTGCTCGTCTTAAGTCTTGATGAGAACCATCAACTAACTCTTGGTCAGCCGTATAGGCATGGATGGTACTTAAGAGGGCCTTCTGAACACCAAAATTCTCCATCATCACTTTAGTTACTGGCGCGACACAATTAGTCGTACAAGAAGCATTATCAATAATGAGGTTATTCCGATAATCTTTCTCATTCACTCCCATAATAAAAGTCTCAACATCTTTGGTTGGCGCGGCAACGATAATTTTTTTGGCTCCACCTTGAAAATGAGCTGAAGCTGATTGGCGGTCACGAAAAACACCAGTGGATTCAACCACTACCTCAACTCCATATTTCTTCCAGGGGATTTTGTCTGGTTCTCTTTGAGCCAAAAGCGGCATCCGCTGGTGGTTAACCACCAAAACCCCAATTTCTTCCCCTTGCCCTTTTTCTACCTGGACTTTGCCATTGAAATGACCGTAAACACTATCGTATTCCAAAAGATGAGCCCAGCCTTGAGCATCCATCGACCCGGAAGTGTTAATGGCCACCACTTTAACCCTGCTTAAATATTTACTTAAAACGGCTCGTAGGGCGACTCGCCCGATACGGCCAAAACCGTTAATACCAACTTTAATCATTTTGTTTTTTTAAAATCGCTTCAATTCCCGGCAGGGTCCCCTGAGCTAAAAACTCAAACATCGCTCCTCCACCGGAAGAAATATAATTAATTTTATTAGTTAGACCAAATTTTGTTAACGCCGCTTCAGTATCACCACCACCGACCACGGTGTAAGCTCCGCTTCCAATAATAGCTTTCGCGATTTCTCTAGTTCCCATACTCCATTTTTCATCTTCATAGTAGCCCATCGGACCAGCCCAAACAATTGTTCCGGATTGAACGATAATCTTTTTAAATTTCTCAACTGATTCTAGTGTAATATCTTTCCCGTCGGGGTTCAAACAAGCCATAATAACTTTAGTTGGAGAGGATCGGTTTATTAGCTGAGACAGTTTTCCACCGATCAAAATGGCATTAGCCCAATCTAAAAGTTTTTCCATAACTTCCAGTTTATCTTCCTTAGCTCCCCCTAAAATCAAAGTTACTGGACGGCGAGGATTTTCTCTCACCCCAGACAAAACTTCTACCTCCTTTAAAAAATCTAGCCCCAAAGCTGAAGGCAAAAATTGTGGCAAACCAACAATGGAAGCATGCTGGCGATGAGAACAAGCAAAGGCATCGTTAATAAAAAAATCACCTAAATTAGCTAAACTTTTGGTAAAATTTAAATCATTGTTTTCTTCTCCTGACCAAAATCTTAAATTTTCCAACATTACCATCGGTTGGTTTTTATCAATTTCATTTATTGTTGAAAACAAAGGAACTTCTTTTTTTAAAAGTTGGCCTAAGTAATTAACCACAGGTTTTAAACTTAAACCGGGATTAACTTTACCCTCTGGTCGGCCTAAATGAGAAAGAAGAATAATTTTGGCTTGCTGGCCAAAAAGATAATTAATCGTTGCTAAAGATTCATCAATTCTTGTCCCACTTGTTACCTCGCCATTTTTTAGAGAAACATCATAATTAGTCCGCAAAAGAACCGTTTTTTGTTTAACTGATAAATCTTTGACACTGGGCAATGTTTCCATTTGAAAAATCAATTTTTTTGACCGTCTTTTTCTTTTTTAATCCTCTCAATAACTTTTTCCACTAAACGTTCTGGGTCGGTATCGAAAACAACTTTTCGCAATCCCTTGCCGGCCGCTTCCAAAATGGCTCTGACTAAATCAGCCGTGCCACCGGAACCTTCCAAAACGCCGACAATTTCGTCTTCTTCATAGGCCACCGTAAATTCGTTTAAAGTCCCCATCCGGCCGTCAATCATAATGGTGGCATCCGATGAACGAACCATTAAAAGATTCCTACCGGCATAACCGGCTTCAGTATAAATAATGTGGTCAAAAATCTTTGAATCCATCGGCAGCCGATATTTCTTTGAATGCTCCACTTCTGTTCCGGCTGGGGAAAAACCAATATTAGAACCACCGGCCTTCTTGCAAGCTTTAGCCGCTTCAAAAGGAACGCCGTTGGTGGCACCGGTAATTAAAACGTGACCCTTTTTGGCAATTGCCTCACCAACTTTTCGGGCTAAATCATAAGCCTTTTGGGCATTTTTACCTTTCGAACCACCAGAAACGCAAATTTTGAACTGTCTCATTTGAACCCTCTAACTAAATCTAATAATTCTTGTTGGGGATTAGTTGCTAAAACAATATCTGAGGAAACCAAAACCCCTTTAGCCCCCAATTCAAGAGCCTTTTTAACATCTACCTGTTGGTGAATCCCCGCCCCAACCAAAATTGTCATGTTTTTAATTTTCTCAACAAATTCACGAATAATTTCCGGCTGAGCTTGAGAAACAGAAACCTCTCCTCCAATCAATTCCGGCGGTTCATAGGCAAGAAAATCGGGTTTAAGTTCAGCCAATTGTTGACCTTCTTTAATTGATTCGGCACAAACTAAACTCTGAAGACCTTTTAAGCCCAGCAAAATATTTTTGATTTTTTCGAATGGTAATTTTTTTTCAGAGTGATTAAGAAGGGTTCCCTTAGCGCCAGCAGCTAATATCCCTTTGGCTAAAATCTGGCCGGTACAAGGGCCAAAATCAACCTCATCAACATGCTGGGCCCAAACAGTCAATCCTTGGCTAACTAAACGAAAAATATCAGCCGCTTGAACAATAGGGATAATCTTTACCCCACTGTTTTTCTCCACCTCTTGGCAAATTTTAGCCAAAATTAAGGCCGCCTCACCAGTTCCCTGTTGGTAAGTTTTGAAATTAACAAAAATCATTTTCCTCCTTCCATCCTGGCATAAAGACCAAAAGCAGCCAGAATAATGCCGACCAATAGCCATTGGGTCGAAGCCAGCCACAAATCAGAATATAAAAATCCCCAAGCTGCAGCTGCCACCGCCAGTAAAGCCAGAAACATTAGAACCTTTGACAAAGGCCGCCAGGTCTCTTTTTTCAAACACACGATTTCCTCACCCCCTTTCTTTCTCTATCTTATCATTTTTTGGTCTTTTGGCGATAGTTGACAATTGCTTTTTCGAGGGCCTCGGCTGCCAAGACAGAACAATGAAGTTTATTTTTAGGTAAACCGCCTAAAGCTTCGGCGATGGCTTGATTGGTGATTTTCTCGGCTTCAGAAAGTGGTTTACCTTTAACCATCGTTGTAATCATTGAAGAAGTCGCTAGAGCTGCGGCACAACCTAGAGTGAGAAATTTAGCCTCTTTTATAAATTCTTTATTACCTTTTTTACCAATCTTTATAAAAAGTTGAAGAACATCCCCGCAAACCGGATTTCCAACCGTCGCCACCCCGTCTGGATTTTTTATTTCTCCCACATTTTTTGGGTGATAAAAATGTTGCAAAACTTTTTTGGAATAAAATTGACTGATTTTCATAGTTTAGGCGCCATCCTCCTTAACTTCTGCACAATTGTTGGTAAAACTTTAATAACCTCGTCAATTTCTTCTTCAGTATTGTCCTTTCCTAAAGAAAACCGCAGCGATCCGTGAGCCTCTTCCGGTTGATAGCCCATGGCCAGTAAAACATGGGAAGGTTCAAGTAAGCCGCTGGTACAGGCTGAACCAGAAGAAGCCGCTACCCCCTTGTCAGAAAGCAACAACATCATTGCCTCTCCTTCAGCTCCTTTAACTAAGAAGGTGGCAATATGAGGAGCATTCTTTTTAAAATCTCCGACCAATTTCACTCCAGGAATCTGCAAAACACCAGCCATTAATTTATCCCTCAGTTTTTCTACGTATTTTGCACTACTTACCTTGTTTTTTTGGACAAGCTCTATGGCTTTACCTAAGCCAACAATATAAGGAACGTTCTCAGTGCCGGCCCGCAGCCGGCTTTCCTGCTCGCCACCATCCTGCTGTCGAACTAAGGGTGTTCCTTTTTTAAAATACAAAACGCCAACACCTTTAGGCGCATAAAACTTATGACCGCTTAAAGAAAGTAAATCCACGCCTAATTCTGTTACTCGACAATCGAGATACTGAATAGCCTGAGTGGCATCAGTATGGAAATAAATTTTTTGTTTTCGCTTAGCATTAATCTTTTTTAAAAGTTGCCCGATTTGGACAATGGGTTGAATCGCTCCTATCTCATTGTTAACATACATAATACTCACTAAAATGGTCTCTGGTCTAATTGTTTTTTCAAGATCATCAATTTTAACCAAGCCATCTTTATCAACTGGTAAATAATTTACCTTGGCCCAACCGAGCTTTTCTAGGTGTTTACAAGTCTCCAAAACAGCCTTGTGTTCAATACTTGAAGTGATAATATGAGGCAATTTTTGATTTTCTATTAAGCCCTTGTGAGCTAGATTAATCGCCTCTGTGGCCCCGGAGGTAAAAAGAATCTCAGATGTTTTGGCTCCCAGAAAATGGGCAACTTTTTCTCTAGCCTGCTCGATGGCTGTTTTTGCCTGTTGCCCCCATTGGTGCGGTTCTGAGGGGTTACCGAAATATTTGCCAAAATAAGGGCTCATTGCCTTTAAAACCTCAGCTGAAACCGGTGTTGTGGCGGCATGATCAAGATATATCTTCATATTAAATCCTTTAAGGTTTTGCCTTTCATTGTCTGGAGAATTTTTTCCCCAACCTCACCCCAAACATCCTTCTGACCACAAAAATTAACCTTAGGACAACCAAGGCAGTGACCCAATTGCATCGGTCCTTCTAGGGCTTCTATGATTTGCGCCACAGAAATCTTACCCGGTGTTTTAACTAAAAAGTAGCCTCCGGTTTTGCCTTCTTTAGCCTCGACCAAACCAGCTAAACGTAAAGGGAAGACTAGCTGCTCTAAAAACCTGTAAGGTAGCTTTTCCTCTTTAGCAATCTGCCTTAGAGACAAAGGACCTTGCTGATATTGTCTGGCTAAAGCAATCATCAATTGTAAACCATATTCAGTTTTTTTCTTTAAATCAAACATTTAAACTCCTACCTTTATTATAGGAGTTTAATACCTTAAAAGAAGTTTGTCAAGAAGCTTTTTTCCCTTTATAATAGATAGATTATACAAGCCGAAGGCGCAGTATAATTAGCGACAATGAAGGTCAATAAAAGGATTGCTCTCTTAATCCCGGCTTATAACGAAGAAAAATATATTCGCCGGGTTATTAAAAATTGTGCCATTTACTCCCTTAAGATGATTATTGTTAATGATGGTTCGTTTGACCAGACAGCGATGGTGGTCAAAAACTTGAAAGAAAGCAAAAAATATCCCTTGATTCTTCTACAACACACTAGAAATAGAGGCAAAGGAGCAGCCTTAGATACGGGTTTTAAGTACGCTGTTAAAAAAGGCTATCAAGGAGTTATCACCTTAGATGCTGACGGCCAACACGATACTAAAGAAATTAAAAAATTCCTCCAGATGGTTGACAAAGAAAAACCCGACTTGATTATTGGTAGTCGTTTCCAAAATCACCAAGGTATGCCTTTTATTCGCTTGGCAACTAACTACACGACTTCTTGGATTATTTCTTGGCTGGCCGGTCAAAAAGTCGAAGATGTTCAATCGGGCTTTCGCTATATTAGCAACAAAGTCATTAAAAATATTGAGCTAAAAACTAAACATTTTGAAACCGAGCCGGAGTTAATCTTGAAAGCAGCTTGGTTAAACTACTCAATCAAAAACATTCCTATCAATACTATTTATCACCAAGATTTTGTTAGTGAAGTTAATAAATTTACCGATACTCTCAAATTTTTCAAATTAGTTTTTAAAAGTCTTGTTTGGCGAAGAAGTTTTTTACGACAAAAAATCAGCGATTTTCAATAAAGGCTTCAATTAAATTATTAAAATATTCCGGGTTTTCATAGGAAACAATATGGCCAGCGTCTTGAACAATTTCAACTTTTACCTCAGGTAAAAATTGATTAATCCTCTTAATGTGTTTCGCCTTCATTCTCTTATCTTCTCGTCCACTAATAACCAGCATTTTCTCCTGATAGCTCTTCATCCATTCTAAAGATTCCTTTTTTCTGAAAGTTTTCAAACCTAAACAAAAGTCTAAAGAAGGTAATTTATTATCCGCCAAAGCTTCTCTTACTTTCGCTACCGGTGTTTTTTTAGAAGCTACAAGGCGCTTCGTTAAAAAGGGATTTTTAGGCATCAAACAACAGCGATAAATCGGTATTTGTAAAAATCTTGGTAGATTTAACAATAATCTCAGGAATAAACCTACTCCAGAGTCTAAACCAAGACTAACGCTCACAAATTTATCGGCCCCATAGTCTCTAATATATCTCTGGGCAATCAAGCCGCCATAACTATGAGATACCAAAATAACTTTATTGGAAATATTTAAAATCTCCATCAGCTTTAAAAAATCATCATAGTGATCATCAAAGGTATAACTTAACGCTTCGCCTGAATGACCACAGCCACGCCAATCATAAGCAACTGTCCGGTATTTCTCAGAAAAGTAACCTAACTGATATTTCCAATTTAAAAGTGAACCTGCCGCACCATGAATGAAAATCACGGTTAAATCAGTATCATATTTTTTCTGAGTACCCGAATCAAAAACATTCAGTCTTAAGTTAGGGTTGACTCTTATTTTCTGTGTCACCATGGAAATAATTATATCACTTTACTTTAACAACTTGGCAAAAGCTAAAGTTCCTAAGAAACCAATGCTATACTTAATTAATGCTTTTCTTACTCTACTTTTCCTTAATTTTTCTCTTGGCTCTTTGTTTTTTATTTATCGCTTATCAATTCTACGCCAATGTTTTACAACCCGGAGCTATTTACTTCCCAAGCACCCCCGTCGCCATCAAGCAAATGTTAAAACTGGCTCCAGTTAGTCCCAAAGACACCCTTGTTGATCTTGGCTCCGGCGACGGACGGATTCTGATCGCCGCGGCTCGTCGCGGCGCCAAAGCGATTGGTTATGAAATCAATCCCTTCTTAGTTTGGAAGTCTCGCCGCCAAATTCGCCAGTCTCAACTCGAGAAACTAGCTAAAGTCTACTGGAAAAGCTTCTGGAAAGCGGATTTTCATCAGGCGACCATTATTACCATCTATCTTTTTCCCCACCTCATGAATCGTCTTCAACGGCTACTCGAAAAAAAAGTCAATCATCACCTTCGTGTAGTTACCAATGATTACCCTTTTCCTCAACTTACCCCTTCCAAACACCATCGCCAAGTTTACCTGTATTATTTTCCCAATTCAAATTCTCACTAATCTAGGCTTTCTGAAGCTAATTTACACTAATCTTGTTTAGCATGAGTGAATCGAAGGGTCAAAGCATAAAGGAAGTTCGGATTAGTTCAAAAGTTCAATAAAGGACCCTTAACTTTAAGCTCCTCCTTTTTTTTGCATGTAACAATCTCGGCAATAAACCGGTCTATCCCCACTCGGCTTAAAAGGAACTTCAGTTTGTTTCCCACAATTAGCACACTTTACGCTATAAAGCTGGCGACCTTGTTGATCGGTTCCTGCTGGCGTAGCCGCATCATCTGTTGAGGCCGCCGGAACGCTACCAGACTCTTCAGTCTTTAGTTCTTCAACTGGTTTTACATCGGCGACTGGTTCATCATCAATTTTTGGTTCTTCAATTGGTTCTTCAACCATTGTTTTATCTTTATCTGTCATTAATAATCACCTCCTTCCTCTTTTTATACTACCACAAAACACAAAAAGCCTATAAAATAAGTTTTCCGAAGCTAGTCCCCTAAAGAACTTATTCATTAATAAAAAGTTAAAGCCATTCTTTTTACTACTTAAATCTTTCTAAAATCTTAAAATCTTTCACAAGAATTTCCTTCATATTTGGGTTATAAATAGCTACGGCTGGATGATAAAATGCTATCACAGCAATACTTTGAAAAAGATTTTTATTTTCGAATAACCTACCATGAATTTTACTAATCCCTTCTCTTTGATCTTTTATTCCAAATTTTTCCATCAAAAATTCCATTGAATACCTTCCTAAAAGACAAATTACTTTTGGTTTAATAATCTTAATTTGTCTTTCTAGATAAGAAGAACAAGTTTTAATTTCTTCTGGTTGGGGATCGCGATTTTCCGGAGGCCGACACTTTAATAAATTTGCAATATAGACTTCTTCTCTTTTAATCCCAACTGATTCTAAAAGATCGTCTAAAATCTTCCCTGATGCTCCGCAAAAAGGCCTGCCAGTTTTAGCTTCCTGCAACCCCGGTGCTTCTCCCACAAACATTATTTTTGCCTGATGATTCCCCTCTCCAATCACCGGGTAAAATCCGTTTCCAACTCTTTCTTTATATAAGGAGCATTTTTTGCAATTCAAAACTTCTTCTTTAATTTTTCTGAGCTCTCCTTCTATCATTAATTTACTTTGTTACCCTTTTTCTTATCACATCTTTTATAAGATTTTCATCTATGCCCTTTACGATCTTAACTTTCCCAATACTTATAGGAAGAATAAAACGATTTACCCCATCGATAAATTTCTTGTCATGTCTCATTGATTTCATTATGTTCTCCAGAGAACATTTTTTTATCTTTGTAGGTAAACCAGCTCTTTTT
>Ga0100397_1001117_pt1 | contig 15915 bp, 22 predicted proteins | sample CryGeymeta201521_FD_81550 | JGI IMG/M metagenome (GOLD analysis project Ga0100397, IMG submission 81550) | Groundwater microbial communities from Crystal Geyser aquifers in Utah, USA - Crystal Geyser metaG 2015-21 | ecosystem: Environmental > Aquatic > Deep subsurface > Groundwater | place: USA... | reverse complement strand
GCCATGCGGGCCTCGGCCTGCGGGTCATCCGGATTGAGATCGGGATGCAACTGGCTGGCGAGCCAGCGATAAGCTTGCCTGATCTCGCCTGGGGGGACTGTCTCTTCCAGGCCCAGGCAGCGCCGAGCCTCATCAATCGCCCCGAAGGAGGGCACTTGAACTTCCACCGCGGCGAAGCTGTAGGGCGGCAGGGGCCCCACACAGCGGAAGAGGAGCCGGCCCTCAAACTCTTCGTCCAGCGATTTTAACCGCTGATCCAGCGCCCCGCGACCCGCCTTGTCCACCAGCAGTGCGATGTTGGCCACCATGCTGTCGTCCATGGGAGGGTTGACCACCAGATCCAGGGCCACTTCCTGCAACGATGGCAACAGGCGGTCTCGCAGAGCGGTGCGGCGCTGCTCCAAGGAGGCCTGAACCATCTGGCCGATGGCGATCCGCTCGGCCGTCGTCTCTTCGGGAGGGCGGCCAGCGATTTGAGTTCTCAGGTCGGCAATCTGAGCCTCCTGGCCGATCTCCTGAAAGACCTGCTGGAGGTTCCGGAGGACCACCACCTCCATCTGCACCTGACCGGAGAATCTCTCCAGGGCAGATCGAAAGAGGGCTTCCCCCTGCGCCAGGAGGCGGCGCACTTGCGCTTCGTCAGTCAGGACGGTGCCAAACTTGACCGGTAAGAGAGAAAAATCCTGCATCACTGCTTCCACGACGCGCTGATGTGTCACCAGGTAGACAGCAGCCTGGTTGCGTTTCAACCCGCGGTAATCTGGCAGTGGGCTGGCGCTGACCACCACGGCGAGATCGCGGTGCGGGATGGTGTACACCTTGTCGTTGTCGCTGCCTGCCCCACCCACATCGAAAATGATTTCATCCCCGGCGGGGATAATGGCGTAGAGATAAATTCCTGTTGAGTTCGGCGTAACCATCTTCAATCCTTCCTGTGTCTGTTCGCCAATGCCTGTTCGAAGTGTCGTGCGGTGATTCTTAGCAAGGGAGCAGGGGAGCCAGGGAGCAGGGGAGAAACTTCCCCGCCCTCCTGCGTCCCTGTCCCCGTGCCTCCATGCTCTTCCAGATATTCGTGGATAGCCAGCAGCGCCGCCCGATGGCAGAGGCCCTCCAGGTCGGCGCCGACCCATCCCTCGGTTTCGGCGGCCAGGGTCTCCAGTTTCACAGCCTGTCCTGCCTGCGCCAGTGCCGCAGGCACAGGTGAGCTTATCGAAGGATCGTCAGCCAGGGGCATGCCACGCGTGTGGACGCGTAAGATGGCCAGGCGCGCCTCCCGGTCGGGCAAGGGCAGCTCGACCAGGAAATCGAAACGCCCCGGTCGCAGCAAGGCCGGGTCCACCATATCTAAGCGATTGGTGGCGGCCAGCACCACCACCCCCTTGAGCTCTTCGATCCCGTCCAGCTCGGTCAGCAGTTGACTGATCACCCGTTCGGTGACCTGGGTGTCGCCGCCACCCCGACGAGGGGCCAGCGCCTCGATCTCGTCGAAGAATACGATGCAGGGAGCTGCCTGGCGGGCTTTGCGGAAGACCTCGCGCACGCCGCGCTCCGATTCGCCGACCCACATGCTGAATAGCTGCGGCCCCTTGACGCTGATGAAGTTCGCCTGGCTCTGGTTGGCCAGGGCTTTTGCCAGCAAGGTTTTGCCGGTGCCAGGGGGCCCGTACAGTAGAATGCCCTTGGGCGGGCGCACCCCGGCTTGCGCGAAGAGCGGGCCATGGAGCAGCGGCCACTCCACCGCCTCGGTAAGCAGCCGTTTGACTTCTTCCAGGCCGCCCACGTCATCCCAGCCGACATCGGGTATCTCGGTGAAGACCTCACGGATGGCAGAGGGTTCCACCTCGGTCAGGGCGGCCTCGAAATCGGCCCAGGCGACTTCCAGCGTCATGAGCTGCTCGTAGGGGATGCGCGCCTGGGCAAAGTCAATGTCGGGCAACAGCCGGCGCAGGGCGCTCATGGCCGCTTCGCGGTTGAGCGCCTCCAGATCGGCGCCCACAAAACCGTGGGTGATGGCTGCCAGCCGATCCAGGTCCACGTCTTTTGCCAGAGGCATCCCACGCGAGTGGATTTCGATGATTTCACGCCGGCCATCGCGGTCCGGGACGCCGATGACGATCTCTCGATCAAAGCGGCCCGGACGGCGCAGGGCCGGGTCGAGGGTGTTGGGGATGTTGGTGGCGGCGATCACTATCACGTTCCCGCGCGATTCCAGGCCGTCCATCAGGGCCAGGAGCTGGGCGACGATGCGGCGCTCCACCTGCTTCTCGCCGCTCATTTCCTCCCGCTTGGGGGCGATGGCGTCAATCTCGTCAATGAAGATAATGGCGGGAGCATGACGGCGGGCGTCATCGAAGAAATTCCTCAGGTTTGCCTCGGAGGCCCCATACCACTTATCAACGATTTCCGGACCGTTGATGTGGATGAAATGGGCGCTGGTCTCATGAGCCACGGCGCGGGCAATGAGGGTCTTGCCGCAGCCGGGCGGCCCGTGCAGCAGCACTCCCTTGGGCGGTTCGATGCCCAGCTTCTCGAAGATCTCCGGGTAACGCAGCGGCAGCTCGATCATCTCGCGGATGCGGCGGATCACGCGGTGCAGCCCGCCGATGTCCTCATAGGTGATGGCGCCCCGTTCGCGTTCGGCGCCCTCGCCAGTCAGACGGATGACCGTGGATGGGCTGATCAGCACGGGGCCAGTTGGGGCAGTCTCGACGACGCGAAAAGTCTGGGCGCGCGTGCCGAAGAGATCAACGCGCACCTGGTCGTTGACTATCACCGGGATGCCATCCATCAAGCGCGCCAGGTAGCGCGCCTGGTCTACCGCGGGGAAGGCGCGCAGGCTCTCCACAGGGGTCAGAGTCACGTTGCGGGCCGGCTGCACGCTCACCCGGCGGATCGTTACCCGGTCGTCCAGGCCGGCCTGGGCATTGGCGCGCAGGATGCCGTCCATCTGGATCAGGCCCAGGCCGCGCTGGGCAGCGTAGGCAGGCATGGCGCGCGCTGCGGTGGAGCGTTTGCCGGTGATTTCCACCACGTCGCCAATGCCCACCCCCAGCCGCTCCAAATCCTGGGGGTCCAGCCGCACCAGCCCGCGCCCCACGTCTTTGGGCGGGGCTTCGGCCACTCGCAGGAGTAGTTCTTGTTTTTCAGGGTTGTCGGTCATCGGTTTCCTCAGTATTCCAAAGTTGTGGCGAAGCCTTTATTCTCCTGGCGCTGTCGCTTCACGGCCTCGATCTGGCACTCATGCCATTCAGTCTGACGCTGGAGGTCGGCCTTGCGGATGATGCTCGTTCTTCCCAGCTCCTCCAATTCCTTCTCCAGCCTGTTTTTCTCTTCCTCCAGCCGATGTTGTTGCTCAGCCAGGCGCAGGTCTTTTTCGTCGGCTGTTTCTCGAGGGGGCTGCCGGGACTTCACTCGGGCTGCCTTCGCCTCTGCCCGGCGCACATAGGCCTCGAACCGGGCCATGGTCCTTCTTTCCCAAGACATAGCCTTCCTCCTTCAGCAAATAGCCGATCTGCTATCTGCTATCTGCCATCTGCTATCTGCTATCCGCCATCTGCTATCTGCCATACGCCATCTGCTATCTGCCATACGCCATCTGCCATCCACCATCAGTACTCCAAGGTTACTCCCCCCGAGCCGTAGCCACGTCCTCTCTGGCGGGGGCGCCTTTTGCCCGGCGGCAACTTCTTGGCCTTTTCGGCCGAGATGACCCCCTTGCCGCGGCAGGTCAGGCAGGGGAGCTGGCTCTCACCGAACACTGCCGGCTCCACCCCCGTCCCGCCGCAGGGCGGGCAGAGGACGGCGTCTTCCTCCACGGTCACCGTGCCCACGCCGCGGCAGACGCCGCAAGTGAGGGCGCTGCCGCGCTGCTGGAGGCCGCTGCCCCGGCAGTAGGCGCAGCGCCTGGCCGGTGCGGACAGGGAGACCCTTCCCGCCCCCCGGCATACCTGGCAGACAGCCCCCCTCGAGCGGCCTGTGCCCCGGCAATAAGCGCAGGTCACCTGGACTTTTTCCTTCTCCATCAGACACTCCTCTCCTGGCTGATGGCCTATGGCGTATAGCTGATAGCCGATGGTCCATCTGCCATTGGCTATCTGCTATCTGCCATCTGCCATCTGCCATCTGCTATTTGGCCACGACCCCTTTGCCCCGGCAACAGCCGCAGGACAGGGGACTGTCCGGCCAAATATAGTTGGCGTCGTCAGCGGCCCAACCAGTCCCGCCGCAGCAGGGACAGGTCACCGCGCCCTCGGGGATCTCCACCGTGCCCACGCCGCCGCAGGTGGTGCAGGTGTTGCGGGAGCCAGGGTGCACTCCCGTGCCGCGGCAGAAGGCACAGGGGGCCGTCGGTTGCCGCAGCGTGCATCGCCCTGTCCCACCGCACACCTGGCAGGCAGCCAGGAGGGAAAGGATGCCGAAGGGATCCTTGCCCTTGCCACCGCAGAAGGCACACATCACATCCACCGCAGCGGTCGTCTTGTCTGGGTTTGCTCTTGTCATGCTGCCACCTCCAATCGCGTTTCCATGCGATCCAGCTGCTCCAGGATGTCGGCCAAGTTGGTGGTCTGAATGGCATGTTGCATACGTGGTTCCGGCATGTTGCTGCGCTCCTCTCTATCAAACGGCAGATGGCGGATAGCTGATGGCTGATGGCTGATGGCTGATGGTCGTTGGTTGATGCCGATGGCCCATCTGCCATACGCCATCGGCTATCTGCTAGATCAGCGGTTCAGGCGCATGGCTTTGACGACCAAAGTGGCCATCTTGCGGCGTAACTCCGCGAAGTTGTAGCACAGGCGGCAATCCATGCTTGCCTGGTCGTATTGCTTGCAGGCCAGGAGCACGTCCACTGCCTCGATGAGGGCCTGAGCCCAGGGCGCTTTCTGATCCGTTGTCCGGGCCTGGTTGATCGCCCGGGTCAGGTGGGCGATCTCCTCTTCCTGCCTGGAAAAAAGGTCAATCGGGCATTGGATTTTCGCCGCCATTACGCTTCCCTACCCTTCCTGACCAGCGTCGGCTACGTTTATTGCTCCGTTATCTCGCCGCGATAGTACCGCCTTGTGCGTTGGTAACTGAGCATGTTGCCAGCTTCGTCCAGGACCACCCCGTAGGTGGCCAGCACGTCGGTGGATTCGGGGATGCGCTTCAGCTCGATCAGGTCCACGGTGACGTGCCAGCCCTGCTCATCTTTGCTGAGGGCCGACACCGTCTCGGGCGTGAGCCCGGTGAGTTGGGCCAGTTGCTCCTTGGCCCGCTGCGCGATCTCTAGTGCGGTTTTCATAGTTCCTCCTCTCACTTTTCACTCTCTGCTGCCTGGCGCTCTCGACTGATCCGCAGCCGTTCCAGCAAGACCTGCTCGGTCGCCAGGTACTCTTCTTCACTGATCTCTTCCAAGTCGTAACGCAACTCCAGTTCCATCAGTTGTCCCTGCACTTTCTCTGCGTCATATAACTCCTTGTCGGCTTGCTCGGCCACTTTTTTGGCGATCCAGACCACGCCCTCGATGGGACCTGAAACGGGCAGGGTCAGTAACTTGAGCAGTAAACCCATACCATCCCTCCTGCGCTCACTCGTCCCAGTGGATGACGATGTTGACAAAATTGTACGGGGGTACCGGTCCGACATACTTGAACATCAGGCGCTTGCCCATGTCGGCGTCCAACTGCCGCACAGCCTGGTCGAACTCCGCCTCACGGCTGCGGTCTACCAGGAAGGCGGCATTCAAGACCATTCTGTCCATGATCACTTTGTTGCCGCGGCTCTTGTGGACCAGAGGGCGCAAACGGTCCAGGATTTTCTCGGCATCCTCGTCTCGTTTCTTCCACATGGCGGCATCAATCATCTCGCCCAGGCGGATGCGGTCGTAATACGTTTCTTCGGCTGAACGCCCCATCAGGCTGTCGCGCAGGTGGCGAATGGGCGGGGTTTCTTCCACGATCTCACGAAAGATGATCTCCTCATACCAGAAAGCTTTCAGTCCCAGTTCGACGCGGTCTCTCACTTCTTCCAGGTGGCTGAGGAATTCACGGTACCGCCGCTTGAGCACCTGATCCACAAGGATCTCCGCGCTGGGGGCGATTGTGCCGAAACGCACCGGCAAGATGTTGAACTGCCGCATGACTTCTTCGAGAACCAGGGTATGAGCCATCATGTTGCGACGGCTCTCTTCGTAGTCCATGATCGGAGAGTCGCTGACGACGGCTGCCAGCCCCATGAAATTCACGGTATGAACGACATCCCCCCGCTCACCAATGCCCAGGGTGGAAAACTGAGCGGGCTCTGAGGAGCGAATGATGCAGTACATGTACTTTCCGTTTTGGGTTTCTGGTCTTGGCATGGTGCTCTCCGTGTTGCGTATCGCGTATCGCCTATCGTTTATCGCTCATTTGCTTATCACAATCAGCCATCAGCCATCAGCCATCAGCCATCAGCCATCAGCGATAAGCGATAAGCGATCTTCAGCCCTTTCTCGGCCGACGCTCCGGTCAGCGTGTCCAGCACACCCTGGCCCCAAAGAAGCAGCTCAGGCCCCGTCAGGTCAGTGCGCAGGTCAATGTACCGATCCCTTAGATCGGCGAAAGCCTGCGGGACCAGGCGATCCAGGTGCGGGAAGACTGTGGTCTGCAGGGCCGTCTCCAATGAGCCGGCGTCGGCCACCCGGCCAGCACGATAAAAAGGGGCCACTTCCAACGCCAGGTCCAGGTAACCGCTCAGGTCGCCGACAAGCAGTACCAGGTCAGCGGCTGCCGGGGTCAGGTTCCCCTGGGCCGCCTCCTGGCGCAACTGCTGCACCAGGGCATCCCGTCCGGAAACGCTGCGACCGGCGTTGTCCACGTTGCGTAAGTTCAAGTGCAACAAACCGTCGGCGAAGCCGCTCTGGATGGTTACTTCATTGGCAAAAATCTCGCGCGGCGCGTACAAGCACAGTTTTTCGGCCAATGAAGTAAGCACCTGCAACATGGGGACACGGTGAAGATGGGGCAAAGTGACGGTACGTGTCTCTGCGTCACCGCGGCGGCCTGGCTCTTCTTCTTTCCACTGGATCTCTAGCTGTAGCTGGCGGGAAGCCCGGGCGGTTTCGTTCTCGGCCAGGGGGTGGGCATGCTCATGGGCCAACAACCCCCGCAGGGCCAGGGGGTCGTCCCAGTAGCCCTGCTCCACCATCGCCCTCCGGTTGGCGAAGATGTTACAACCCGTCAGGTCGGCCAGATCGTAGACGTTAACGACCGGCCGGTATTCCAGCGCCGCCGCGCTTTCGGGGGATAATGGTTGCCGATTGCGCAACCATAATGCCTGCCCCCTGGCCGGTTCGCCGCGCCGGGGATGGCCCAGGGCCGGGCCGAGGGTGGTCAGGCTTGCAGGGGCCACTCCCAAACGCAACTGGCGCACCAGAGGCTGCAGGTCTTCCAGGACGAAGAGGGTCACCCAACGATGCGGCCAATAGGGAATTCGAACTCCGGATACTTCGGCTGGGCTCAGTACAGGTTTCGAATTTCGAAATTCCGTACTTATGTAGCCCCGGATTACCGCTTCCTCCGCTTGAATCACTGGGAGCACTCCCGCCTCTACGTCGGCGACGACGCGCAGCTCCGTTCCTTCGCCCAGCCCGGGGCGAGCTCCGGCAATGCGGTGTAGACTGAAGTGCCTGACGGTACGGGTCATTGCCTTGCGCCTTTTACTCGAAGTGCGAGGTCTCCTGACATCGCTGCGAAATCGGGAGATTTCGCACTCCGCTATACTTTCTTCAGCCGTAATTCCAGGATGCCGTTCTTGTAGGACTTCTGCATGTTCGCCGCGTCTACCGGCGCGGACAGCAGGATTTCTTTGGCGTATTTGTGTTCGCCGGTGGTTTCCAGGGAGAGAACGTCGTCCTGGATATCCACGTGGATCTCTTCCTCGCCCACGCCGGGCAATTCGGCTGCGACGACGATCTCCTGAGCCTCGTCGAATACATCCACCAAGGGTTCGCGTACCTCAGCCACTTCCGGCCCCTCTTCGGTGGTGCGGATGTTGCCGAAGCGTTCTACGCGGGGGATGCCGCCAATGCCAGTGTGGACGCTGAAGCCATAGACGCCGCGGGCTTTGTCGCCCAGGCCTTTGACTTTGAATTCGCCGGTGCGGGTGACCTGCTCTTCGCCTTTTTCGACCATTTCTGAGAGCAGGTCCACGAAGTCACCCAGGCCCTTGAACAAGCCACCAAAACCCAGATCAAAGGTGACCTCCCCTTTCTCTTCCTTTTTCTTTTTTTCTGGCATTTCCTCACCTCTCTCGTTTCGTATTCTCCTGATGAATTTCACTTTTCATCTCGGCCTCCGATGACCATCCAGCAGCCGTTGGATGGCCCGCCGCTGCTCGTGCAACGTGCGGCGTTCCTTCAACCGTTCCTCCTCCAGTGCCAGGCGCTCCGTTTCCTGATCCCTGTAAACAGTTCCCCCGCGAGTCCCGCTGCCGGTGGGGATGGAGCGCGTGGTTCGGATGTGTTTGCGCGTCCGAATGCGCCACAAAGCGCCAAAACCACTTCCAGGTCGTCCAGTCATTGTCGTCCTCCTTTCTGGCTAATGGCTGATAGCTGATGGCCGATAGTTTTCATTTGCTATTCGCTATCTGCCATCTGCCATCGGCTATCTGCTAATATTCCAGCGTGATCTCCTGCCAACCTTTGGCCTTCCGTCCGTCGTCGGCCGCCGGCTGTGCGCCGTTATCTCGGCGTTCCTCGTCGGCCGGCAACTCGTCCAGGGCCCGCTGCAGCAGCTCGATGCGCTGTCGCACCTGCTGTAAGCGCCCCTCGGTTTGCTGCTGCTTGCCGACCCATATGTCCAGCTCCCGCTCCAGCCGCGCCCTCTCCTGCTCCATGCGGGCCAACTGGGTCATTATCTTATCCCGGGAGGCCGGTATGGAGCGACTACTAAAGCTCTGGGCTGTGGGAATGTCGTGCATGCCTTTGGGCTTCATCTCAGACACTCTCCTTTCTGCTATCCGCCACAATGGTGCTCGATCAGGCTGAGCAGCATCTTGCGCTGCTGGGCGCGCCGCTCGCGGGCCTGGCTGGTGAAGGCGGTCTTGGATTCGAGCACATCCAGGCAGATGCAAACGAACTGCGCATCCTGGGCCGATGGACGCAGGCTCTGCATGGCGGTCACTTTGGCGATCATGATGCAGGAGCGCAGTGTAGGGGTCTGGTCGTACTCCCCGGAGGCGCGGAAGTCCCGCACCAGGTCCACGATACGGGTCGCTCCCTCCGAGGGCAGGCCGGACTGGGCGGTGGTGATGGCAATCTCCGCCTCGCGGTCGTAGAAGTCCAGGTCCATGGTGACCAGCCGGTCACTGAGGGCATCCTGAGCTTCGTGGACGCCGGCGTACTCCTGGGGGTTGCTGGTGAAGATGGCGCGGAAGTCGGGATGGACCTTGACGATGGCATCGTCGCGGCTCATGGTGGGCAGGATGAGCAATTGCTCCTCCAGCACGCCCAGCAGGACGTTGTTGGCCTCGGCGCGAGAGCGGGTGAACTCGTCGTAGACCAGTGTGAAGCCCTCGCGGCAGGCGGTGGTCAGGCGGTGGTCCACCCAGCGCTGGGCGGCGTCCTCCTCGTACTTGAGGACGGAGTGGATGAACTGGTCAATGACCTTGCGGTAGCGGTAGCCGTACTGCCCGCCGATCAGGTCGGAGGTGGCGAACTCCTCGTCGCCGGCGATGAGCATCACCGGGCGTCCCAACTGGGCGGCCACGTGCAAAGCCAGGGTGGTCTTGCCCGTGCCGGCCGGGCCGCGGAAGTGGACGGGGAAACCGGCGGCCAGGTAGGCCAGGGCGCGCCCCGTCAGCTCCCGGATGGAAGGCGTCTCCACGAAGTCGGGCCGCGGGCGCACCGACAGGGCGGTTGGCGCCACTTCAAGCATTGTACTCGTTGCCATTGCCATTTTTGTATCTCCTTAACTAGCTGATAGCTGATAGCTGATAGCTAATGGTTAGCGGAAGGCGTTGATGCTTTTGGCGAATTGTTACCTCTATTAGCTATCCGCCATCTGCCACCCTTCGACTACGCTCAGGGTAGGTTCGCCATCGGCTATCTGCTAACAAACTCTTCCAGCGAGGATACCCGCAGGCCCATCTCCATCGTTAAGGCCCGGTACCACTTGTCCCGGGCGGCGGCATAGGCCGCAGGGTCTTCCTGCCAACTGTGAAACTGCTCATACACCCGCCGGAAGCCGGGTCGGGCCTGCTGCCAGACCTGGTCGTCGAAGGGGGAGCCCAGGGGTTGCTGTGCCCGGCCTTCGCCCCAGAAGGTCTGATGGGCCATGCCCCGCTCGAAGTCGGTGCCCAGCCCGGCCGGGGCGCCGGTGACGAGATAAGCCACCGCGTCGCCAAAGGCCAGGGCCAGAGCTCCACCGAGGCCGAGCCGATAGCCGGCGGCCACGGCCAGGAAGGCCAGCAAACGGCACAGCGCTTCCTCCCCCTGGGTATCGCGGTTCCCGTTGCGGGAAGGGGCGCTGCCCGGTGAGGGGGCCGGGCCGCGCTGGCGGAGGACGGCGAGCGCATCGGCGTAGGCCAGCGGTGGGTGATCCTGCCAATGGCGGGGCGGGAAAAAGGCCAGGGTGAAATCGGCCATCGAAAATTCAGGGAGTTCGCCAATTTCACCCAGGCCCATCCGAATCTTCTGCCAGAGGGTTTGGAAAAGGTTCTGGGCGGCGGCCAGATCCGGTTGCAGGACGATTTCCGGACGCGGCCCATCTCTCACCATCAGGCGGCACTTCACCCCTTCCAAAACTTGTAGTAGCGTTGGCAGAGTTATCTCGATACTTCCGCTGGTGCGACCAGCCGAGCGGATCTTACGGATACCCAGATACATGGCGTGTCTCGGTGCTATTTTGTCTAGCCCTTTATCTAGCAGAAAAGTGGCTAAAAACATTCGAACCTAAGAACGGCCTGCCCTGAGCTTGCCGAAGGGTTCAAACGTTTTTTATGGTTGCGCAGTCGGCAACCATTATGATCTTACCAGGCTAAATCGCGCGCCTGGTCAATCCAGGTCTCGACTTTGGCCAGCCTGCCAACGTCCCCTAAAGCCCGCTGCAGCTCCTCAGGCGTGCTTGCGGCAAGTTGGGCATAGGTGTAAATCCCAGCCTCGTTCAGGTGGCGTTGCATCCCGGCTCCGATCCCCCGGATGGCCGTGAGATCATCGGGAGCCACCTCTTCCGCTACTATAGTCGGTGGCGGGGCTGGCGAACGCCATGAACGCCATCAAGGCAACCGGTAACTATCGGGGGCTGCCTCTTCCCCTACTACGGGCGGTGGCGGGGCCACGACCTTCTTGCCCCGTGGTGGGGGGCGGCGCGGTCGCTCCTCCGCTGGCTTCCCGGCCCGGCGCTGCTGCATGAGCGTGGTGAATTTGCTCCACACCCGCTGGGCATCGCCCAACTCTGCCTGTAACCCGTCGCGCATCTTAGCCGTGTCCAAGGCCAGGCGGTCGCGATCCTCAGCCAGGCGCTGACGCAGCTCCTCGGCCATGGCTGAATGAGCCGCATCCGTCTCCTTCATGAACGCCGCCGTGTCCAAGGCCAGGCCGTCGCGATCCTCAGCCAGGCGCTGACGCTGCTCGGCGGCCATGGCTGAATGAGCCGCATCCGTCTCCTTCATGAACGCCGCCGTGTCCGAGGCCAGGCGGTCGCGATTCTCAGCCAGGCGCTGACGCTGCTCGGCGGCCATGGCTGAATGAGCTGCATCCGTCTCCTTCATGAACGCCGCCGTGTCCGAGGCCAGGCGGTCGCGACTCTCAGCCAGGCGCTGACGCTGCTCGGCGGCCATGGCTGAATGAGCCGCATCCGTCTCCTTCATGAACGCCGCCGTGTCCGAGGCCAGGCCGTCGCGATCCCCAGCCAGGCGCTGACGCTGCTCCTCCCCCATCTCTTGGTGGGCGGAGTGAAATTCGGCCAGCTCCTGCGCCGTCGCGGTGCGGATGCCGGCCACCGCCGCCATCCGGTCGTCGTAAGCCCCAAGGAAGTCCTGGCTTAACCGCTGCATTTCATCAGATAGTGTCATGGAATTACCTCCTTCTCCGCCAGGTGCAGGGGGGTGATTTCACCCCCCCTGCGCCGGCGATGGGTTATCCAGCCTGTCATCCAACAGTTCAACTGCTGGATGAGCAAAGATGAACGAACAGGGCTGGAGAACAGGGGAATACCGCTGGTTTAAGCAGGCGCTGCGGCTGCCGCCGTCAGGCCCACGGCCTCGGCGTACTTCAGGTAGGTATCAACCCCGGCTACGACCACCCGGGCCTCGATGGCCAGGAGCTCGATGCCGACCAGGGAAACGCGCACCCAGGCATCAATGACGATGCCTTTGTCGAGGATGCGGTCTACCACCTCGGCCAGGCTGCTGGACGCGATTGCTTTTTCAACTGCCATGTTAGTTCACCTCCTTTCTCTGTAGGGGTAAGGGATTATGTACATTTTCAGTATACACATGAAATGGCAGCCGGGTGAGTAAGACTTGTGCGAGCATTGCGTTGGGGTTGCGTTAGTACCAGGGTACTAGGAGTTCCGGCGCCGCTCGAACACATAGCCGTGCCGGGGAAGGTTGCAAATGTGAATCGGATGGTTCGGATCGGGCTCGATCTTGGCGCGCAGATTCTTGATGTGCCAGCGCACCAGGCTGGGATCGGCGGTAGCCGGGGGATACCCCCAAACCTGTTGCAGCAGTTGATAGCTGGAAAAAGTCTGGCCGGAATGAAGCGCCAGGTAACGAAGAAGTTCGAACTCGGTGGTGGTGAGTTGTACCGTCTTTTCCTCGATCTGTACCTGGCAAGTTTGCGCATCGAGCGTGAGGGGGCCGACCTCCAGCAAGGAATGTTGCCTGTCAGAAGCGGGGAGGTCTGATAGAGCTGGATGAGTCCGGCGCAGCAGGGCACGAATACGCGCCTTCAACTCGCCCAGGTCAAAAGGCTTGACCAGGTAATCGTCGCTGCCGGTATCCAATCCTTTGATGCGGTCTTCGATGGTATTACGCACGGTCAAAAAGATGATAGGCACAGCCGCCAGCTCCGGATCGCGGCGCAGGCGGTAACAGACTTGCAATCCGTCCAGGCGAGGCATGAGGATGTCCAGAATGATCAGGTCAGGACGGTAGGTCTGGGCAATCGTCAGAGCCTCCAGGCCATCGCCAGCAGTGAACACTTCGAAGTCTTCGTCACACAGGCTGTTTCTAACGGCCCAAACCAGGTCTTGTTCATCGTCTACGAGTAAAATACGGGCTTTCGACATCGCTTTCCTCTCCTGTCCGGTTCGCGGCCCGGCGGGCCATCGAGCGCACCTCATTCAGACTAAAAGGTTTGGAAACAAAGCCAACGTACAGGTTCTTCGCCAGGCCCTCCATCACCATTGGATCTTCCTGATAATAATAGCCGGAAATCAAGACGACGGCCGTGTGCGGGCTGCGCTGGCGGATCAGGGCGACCAATTCGAGACCGTCCAGGTCCGGGAGTTTGGCGTCCACAAAGGCGACGACGTAAGGCTGCCTGGCGAGCAGCTCCAGGGCTTCTGCGCCCCGCGTCGTAGTGGTCACGGCGTAGCCTGCCGGGCATAGAATATTTTCCAATGCCCAACACACGTCTGGCTCGTCATCTACCACCAGGATACGAGGCTGATGGCTATCTGCCATTCGCTATTGCCGGCAGCCGCACGGTAAAGGTGCTCCCCTGGCCCACCTGACTCTCCACCTCGATCGTACCCTGGTGCTGACTGATAATGCTGTAGCAGATGGAGAGGCCCAGGCCGGTACCCTTGCCGATGGGCATGGTGGTGAAGAAGGGGTCGAAGATCTTGGACAGGTGCTCCTGGGGGATGCCTTGCCCGCTGTCGCCGAATCGGACAAGGATCTCCTCTGGCCCGCTCGCCTGGGTGCCTACGGTCAACGTTCCTCCCTGGGGCATGGCATTACAGGCGTTGAGGATCAGGTTGGTAAAAACCTGCTGCAGTAGCTCCGGGTTGGCGTATATGCGCGGCAATTGCTGGAACGCTTTTTTCAAGGTGACCTTTTGTAAAGTCATCTGAGGGGTCAACAGGGCCAGGGTTTCCTCCAGCACGGCGTGGACGTCCATCTCTTTCTTGCGTCCCTCTTGGGGTCGGGCAAATTTCAACAGGTTTTCGATGATCAAGGAGGCGCGCTGCGTGGCGGCGTAGATCTTTTCGAGGCCCTGGCTGCGCAATCGAGCGTCGTCGGGACGTTCCAGGAGCAGCTGGGCGCTGGCCGAGATGATGCCCAGGGGATTGCGCACCTCGTGGGCGATGCCGCCAGCCATCACGCCCAGGGAGGCCATCTTGGCCGAGTGGCTGAGTTGGGCTTCCAGCCGGCGCCGTTCGGTCAGGTCGCGCCCGACGGCGACGATCCCCCCCACCTTGCCGGCGTCGTCCCGCATGGGGGAGCAGTTCCAGGCGATGGGCACTTCCTGGCCGCTGGCCGTCAGCAGGTTCACCTCAGTATTCTGAATACTCTCGCCGCGTGCCAGCCGGCGCAGCATCTCGGCCATCACCGGCCGCTGCTCGATAGCGCACAGGGAAAGCAGGGATTGCCCCTTGATCTGCTCGGTTTTCAGCCCAGAGATGGACTCTGCGGCCCGGTTCCAGGTCACGATGCGCCCATCAGAGTCCAGCGAGATCACCAGGTCGTTGGCGCATTCCACGACGCTGACCAGATGGCGCCCGGCGCGGCGCACTTCCTCGCCCAACTGCTCCCGTTCGGTGATGTCGTCCATCAGCAGCATCACGTTTTCCACATCTTCCCTTTTGCCTCTCTTGGCCGGGGAAGGGGGGAGGTAGAGGGGAATCAGGCGGTAGTAGTAAATGCGACCGGGGAGACCGGGAGCGCGGTAGGCCAGTTTGCCGCCCTCAACCGACTGGCCAGTGCGAAAAACCTCGCGCACTTTTTGATCCAAATGAGTGTACTCGAGCAGCACCTGGGGGAAGACCTTTTCGATCTTGCGGCCCAATGTGGTGCGAGTCTCCCGCCGGCCCTTCTCCAGGAAATTGCGGTTAGCCGACACGATGCGCAGCGACCGGTCAATGACGACCAGGGAGCTGGGAATGCTTTCCAGGATGCGGGTGATGAAGCGTTCGAGGCTCTCTTCCTGGCCCTTCAAGCGTTCGCCATACAATACCCCGGCTAACCGGTTGGCGATAAGACGGACAAACCACAGATCTTGGGGGGTAAAAGCCGGGACATCCCCTTGCCGGGCCAGGTTGAGCACACCGAAAACCACCCCCTCGACCTCGAGCGGTAAGTACAGGGCGGTCGTGATGCCCTCACGCGCTATTGCCTCTGTAAAAATTTTAAGGGGGGGGGGTTATCCGGCCCAGCGGGCCACAGCAGCGCGGTGCGCTCCTGGGCAACCCAACCGGCGATCCCTTCTCCCAGCCGGGTGCGCGTGTTCTCAATGGTCTCCTCAGAAAGCCCCACGGCCGCTTTAATCGTCAGGGTACGTTCAGCTATATCCAGCAGCATCACTGAGGCGCGTGAAGATGCTGTGGCCTCGGCGAGCGCTTCGAGAATGGATTGCAGCATGTCGCCGGCGCTTTCAAAGCGCGGGGCTTTGCCGCTCTCCAGCAGCCATAATACCAGCTCAGGATGTTGCTGAGAAACAAGGACGACCTGTTCAAGCGAAACAGCCGGCATGGATTCCAGGCGGCGATTTTCGAGCATGGGTTGAGCACTCACAATTGCTAACTCCATGAAAATGACTCGACCGATGGGAAACTTGACCTGTCACTGTGGTTTTTTTTATTATAGCACGACTACCCTCGGTTCGCTCATTTTCTATAGAATTACTGCCAAACATTTGCCTGATTCGCGCACTTGCGCAGGCCGTCTCGCCCATTTATGGTAGGGAACTGCCCTACCATTATGGTAGCTTGTAGTACCAGCTACCATTAT
>Ga0100397_1001115_pt1 | contig 15940 bp, 18 predicted proteins | sample CryGeymeta201521_FD_81550 | JGI IMG/M metagenome (GOLD analysis project Ga0100397, IMG submission 81550) | Groundwater microbial communities from Crystal Geyser aquifers in Utah, USA - Crystal Geyser metaG 2015-21 | ecosystem: Environmental > Aquatic > Deep subsurface > Groundwater | place: USA... | reverse complement strand
TCAGGCAAAAGAAATTCTTGCAATAATCACCAAGCGGTTTGGAAACATCCCAACAATTTGTGGCGGATTCGGACCAACTTTTCACGATGTTGATTTTTTGGACGCGGGATTCTCTATAGTCGTGCGCGGTGAAGCGGAGCATACGATTGTCCAAATTGTTAATGCTATCACTTCAGGAAGTAACCTCTCTGGTATTCCTGGAATCACTTTCAAAGATGATTCAGGAATTGTCCGTACAGATCGATCTAAACCAATTCAAAACCTTGATTCAATTCCATTTCCAGCACGAGATGAAATTAAGTTCGCCATTCTGAGAAATAACCCAATTCATGTCTGTACATCTCGTGGATGCGAAGCTCATTGCTCATTCTGTTCGATCTTCACATTCACCCTTGGTGGTTCCAAAGAACATCGTTGGCGGTCCCGGTCGATTCAGAACATCGTCGACGAACTTCGATATCTCTACGAGCAATTTGGCATCACCCATATCAAGTTTGTAGATGACAGCTTTTTGGAGCCTCCCCGTGATGAACAATGGGTTACTGAATTTGCAGAAACAGTGTCAAGATACAATCTCCCGCTACGCTTTCGGACACAAATTCGTGCCGATAGACTCAGTGAGGGTATTGTGTCAGGTCTTAAGAAAGCTGGGTGGTTTTCAACAAGTATCGGTATTGAAAATGCTGCCCAATCAGTGCTTAGGCGGATGAGAAAGTCTGCTTCAATAGAAGATAACTGGCGAGCCCTGGAAATGCTTCGTCGTCACAATATCTATGTACAAATGGGTATGATTCTCTTTGATGATGCTACTACTATAGATGAACTCGAAACAAACTACCGTTTTCTTGCTCATCATGATTGGGTTATCACTAAGGGAATTTTCACAGAGATGTTTGCTGCGGAAGGAACGCCTTATACTAAAACATTATCTAAAAAAGGGTTACTCAAAATCGGCGGACAACAAAATCTCCGATATGATGTACAGGGAACTCAAGCGAAACGCGTTTATCAGATGTTGAAAGTCTGGCATAAGTCGCATTCAAGTCTCTACGATTGGGTCATTGATTCGATCGTGGCACCAAAAGTGCTTCCTGAAGAAGGTTACATCTGTATTCATAGGCTTTGTCAAAAAATCACTGCTTGTGACATAGCGATGTTTCGCCGGACACTTGATCATGTGGCATTTCACCCCGCAAAGAATGATATCAATGTCATAACGTGCGCAATAGCCGAGCATTCCTGTTTCTATGCCAGCATATGGTCACAGATACAGAAGATCTATGACCATTACGGACTCATCTACGATGGCGTCCCAAATCCATTCCTCGATTAAAAGGAGTTCTAAAATGAACACTGTTACACCAATGGGAAATATCGGCTGGACACTCGGAAACGACTGCCCATACCGATGCAAACACTGTTACTCACACATAGTCCGAAACAGAGGACGTGATCTGACAAAAAAAGACATAGATCGTATCATTCAGCAGATTGTTTCGATCAACGTTCAGACGGTAAATCTCGGCGGAAACGAGCCAATTTTTACAAATGGCTCAAATCCAAAAGATACCCTTTTGCCATATATCATCCGTTCTCTCTACGATGCCAAAATTGTTGTTGGCCTTACCACGGCCGGAATAACGCTTACGTATTTGGAACGGTTCTACCCCGAAACGCTTACTTTCATTAACGATGTGGACGTTAGCTTAGACAGTCCCTTCTCAGAAGAACACAACACCAATCGTGGAGCTCCACTCTTTAACCAAGCTATCAAAGCATTGGATGTCTGTGATGAATACGGCATTGATCATACGGTCGTGATGTGTGGAATGAACTGGAATTTAAGTGATCGACATATTGATGAATTGATCCAGTTAGCACGCAAACATCATGCTTTCGTTAGGATTAATTACATCAAACCAACAGAACTAGGGCATACAGAGAAGATTCCTGATGCGGCGACATATTATCGCTCTGCTGATCGGCTTCTCTCACAGTGTCAACTGGTCGAAATGGGTGAACCATTGGTTTCGGTAGCTGCTGGCCTGCCCCACAAGGGTTGTCCGTGTGGCACGAAATCGTTTCGTATTCATTCAATCACTCCGGATGGTAAGGTCCCAGTTAGTCCATGCGTCTATGCACATGACTACAAGATCGGTGATTTATTAACAGATGACTTGGCTGATATCATCCAATCCATACCGTTTCAAATATTCCGATCTCGACACGAAAAGCCTCAGACTATCGATGGATGCTCTGGTTGCCAGCACATAGAGTCATGCCGAGGAGGATGTGCTTTCACGTGCATACCTTACCGAAAAATTCAAAAGTGGTAAGATCGACCTTTCTGTTCGTGATCCGTATTGCATTTTAGATGCGGAACGTAGCAACTCAGAAAGACTGACCATCGGTAATATCGAGATGTTTCAACAGCCAGGCATCGTACTGGTACATCGAGACTACCTCTGTACTCTTATTGCCAAACCCAAGTAACGCTCTCGTGAACATATTCAGACTAAGCAACAAAACTGTTGCCTAGTCTGTTTTTTTTGTTTATAATAAAAAATATAAATAATACAATGAGAAAATATGGAAAATAATACCAGCCAGATTGACAAGTATGCCACACAGTTCATTGGTAAAGAAGTAGAGATAAAAATCGATAGACCTCTTCATTCAAAACACCCAAAACATGGCTTCGTCTATGAGGTAAACTATGGATTCGTGCCAGATACAAAAGCTCCAGACGGAGAAGAAATTGATGCATATCTTCTCGGGGTAGATATGCCCGTTGATACATACAAAGGAAAATGCATAGCCGTTATTCATCGTCTCAATGATACCGACGATAAGCTTATCATTGTCCCGACGTCATCCGAGGATATAAACGATGAAGAAATCAAAAAAGCTACCTACTTCCAAGAACAATTCTTTATCTCTGAAATTATTAGAAAAACGGTCGAGTAAAAACAAGAATTACTCGGCAATCATTTTGTGTGCTAGCTGCCGCATCTCTTACTAATATTTTTGTAAAAAAAATGAGGAGTGACCTTATGTCGACTCCTCTATAATAGAACATTGTTCATGTGATGAGAGGCGACTTTATGCCGATACCTCTACAAAATATTTCCCACGTAACGAGTAATGAGTAGGTGAGTTTCCTTGATCGACAAAGATCCGTCTATTACTGCCCAAGATGACTCCTTCGATAGACTAAGGAAAACTGCTCTCTGTTTCCGGAAAAAATCATCACTCATCAAGTCAAATTTGCTTTGCTCTAGCTTATTGGCTTTTCTTTTCGATGTCTCTTCAACCATCACATCAAGGAAGATTGTAAGCTGCGGACGGAGACCATTAATCGCAAGATTAATGACATCACAAAGAAACGATCGAGAAAAACCAAGTGACTCAAAATAGCTTATGAATGACCCGATGCCTCGATCACAAATCACGATTTCACCACACGAGACAGCTGGAGTTATCACTTGCGAAAAGAGTTGTGACTTACATGCTAGGAAAGAAAAAAGTTCGACTTCCATTGACTGGGATTCACTACTGGTAAGAAACTCTTTAATATCCCTCCCGAATTTCGTACTCTCAAGGTCTTTCACAACAACCGCCTTCTTCCCTTGTTGCCGAAAGTGATCTCTAAGTAATTCGCATTGAGTTGTTTTCCCAACCCCGTCAATACCTTCAATCTCAATAATCATGACTATCCTCCTATACAAAAGAACTTTGAAATTGCAGACTACTACAAGATATATAAATAGTCAATCTAGTATCACCATTCAGATATCCATCTAGAGTATATCGAAAAGAAGCCTTACATAGGTTTTATTCAATGCTGGGGTGCTAGGATTCGAACCTAGGATCATGGGACCAGAACCCATTGCCTTACCACTTGGCCACACCCCAATAAAAACTCATTGCCTATCATAGTGACAAAGAGGCAGAAATGAACAAAAACAAATACCCACCTATTCTAGCTGAATATGAGTTTTTTTTCAAGGGACATACATTTCCTTCTTTACGCCTTGAGATAACGACGGATAGCAATAGCACTGCTAAAGACTCCCAAGGTAACACCAAAAGCGACCAGGGTGAGGAAAATGAAGAAAGCGTAGTGCTGATACAGATCCATAAAATTACCTATAGCCATAGCACCATTGGTATACGGTGCGATGTAATAAGAAACAACGGAAAGGAATATCATCGTCACTACCGAAGAAACAAGCCCATAGAGGGCACCTTCGAACACAAAAGGCATACGCACATAGATATTCGAAGCACCGACGAGACGCATAATCTCAAATTCTTGTCTGTGGGAATAAATAGTGATACGTATTGTATTGAATGTAATAAGAACAGCGATGAAAATGAAGAGTGATCCTAATATGAGTCCAACTCTCTGTGTCGTCTCACTGATACGATTCAATCGTTCAAATATTTTTTTATTCTTTTCGTAATTGATACGGCTAATATCATTTTGAAAGGTCGATTTCTTGAGTGATTCTACAATCGTTTCGTACTGATCTGGTCTCACTGCCTTGATGACGATAGAAGCCAGAAGCGGATTCTCTCCGATTTCTTGTACCGCTTGTGCAATCACTGGATCATTGCCACTCTCTGAGAGGAATTGCTTCAAGGCATCTTCCCTGGAGATATACTCAACAGAAGCCACTTCTTTTGTATAACCTTTCAGCTCATTTTGGATACTCACAATACGCTCTTCCGGAACATCAGGATTGAAGGAAACATTGATGCTGACTTTCTCACGCATATTTTGTAGTACGAGATGAGATGTCGTGCCAAGGAGGAAGGAAAGACTGACAATAAACAGCGACAAAGAAAGAATACTAATAGTCGCAAATGTGAGCCAGCCATTGCGAATGAAATTTTCTTTCCCCTCTTTGAAGGTACGCCACAGTTTCAGTGTATTCATAGTCTTTTTATTTTAGAATATATTTACTCTTGTCGTGATCCTCTATGATACGACCATTATCGATGAGTACGACACGTTTGCCAAGCTTGTCCACAATGCCTTTGTTGTGTGTAGCGAGGAGCACTGTCGTACCAAATGAGTTTATTTCCAGAAGTAGACGAATAATTTCTTCAGAAGCTACAGGATCAAGGTTTCCTGTTGGTTCGTCAGCGATGATCACTTTCGGACGATGAATGAGCGCTCTTGCAAGAGAAACACGCTGTTGTTCTCCTCCTGAGAGTTGTTTCGGGAATTGATGCATCTTTCTTCCAAGCCCGACGATAGAAAGAATTTCAGGCACTTCTTCATTGATATCTGCGGTACTCCGTCCATCGACTTCGAGAGCATACGCCACATTCTCGAAAGCTGTTTTTTGTGGAAGGAGTTTGAAATCCTGAAAGACTGTACCAATATTGCGACGAAAAAATGGGAGGTGTTTACGATTAATTTTTCCGACGGGTCGTTCGCTAAAATATACTTCACCACTTGTCGGGATTTCTTCGGCGTAGATAAGTTTGAGCAACGTTGATTTGCCAGCACCACTCGCACCAACAATCGAAACAAATTCTCCCGATCGGAAAGAAATGTTGACATCAGCCAATATGACGGCGTCCCCTGGGAACACTTTAGATACATTTTCAAACCGAATAATTGTTTCTTCTTGTGACATATGTGTATGCGATATTTATATTGAAAATTTTTTAATGTGATGCGAGGAAACGGAGTTCACTATCGATAAACATTTGGATATCTCCGTCAAGGACTCTGGCTGTATCGCTTGTTTCTGTTTCGGTTCGGTGGTCTTTGACGAGAGTGTATGGATGAAGGACATACGAACGAATCTGATTGCCCCAGGCTGCTGTCTTGAAATCACCCCTGAGTTTCCTTTTTGCTTCTGCCTCCTCTTCGATGTGTTTCTGTGCCAATTTTGATTGGAGCATTTTCATCGCTTCTTCTTTATTCTGAAGCTGTGAGCGTTCACTCTGACACGCTGATACCAGTCCTGTCGGAATGTGTGTGATACGTACCGCACTTTCAGTCTTATTCACATTCTGACCGCCCGCACCCGAAGAGCGGTACGTATCAATACGGAGATCATCTGACTTAATCGGAATCGTTGTTTTCGCATCGACAACAGGCATCACTTCTACGGAGGCAAAGGAAGTCTGACGCAGACTATTGGCATTGAATGGTGAAAGTCTCACGAGACGATGGATGCCTGATTCTCCATGCAAATATCCGTATGCGAATATTCCGTCTATTTCAATCGTTGCACTTTTGATACCGGCTTCGGCACCACGAGATTCATCGAGAAGTCTGACTTTGTACTGTAATCTTTCTGCATACCTGATATACATCCGCAGAAGTATCTCTGCCCAGTCCTGAGCATCATCCCCTCCGGCACCGCTTCGTACTGTGAGAAGTACACTGTTTCTATCGTATTCACCACCAAGCAGTGTTTTGAGTTCCCATTCCTCGAGCATTTTCTCTATTTTTCCGTACTCTGTCTCAAGAAGCGCTGTATCTTCGGTACTCAAATCTTCTATCTCAGCAAGCGAAACAATATCTGCAAGACTTTTTTTCACGGTCTCGAAGTTATCACGTTCACTCTTTAGATATTCGAGTTCTTGCATAGTGAGTCCTGCTGTCTTGGGATCATTCCAAAACTGAGGCTTTTCGCTTTGCTCTCTTAATACTTCTATACGAAGCGCTTTCGTATCAAAGTCAAAGATAGTCCTGCAACTGCAGGAGTTTTTGTTGAAGAACAGCTATTTTTTCTTGCATCATATTCATACGTTTTTCAGTATACCATAATTCTCTTTTTCTCGAAAATAAAAACAGGTCTTTTGGAGCCTGTTTCATTGTATTCCTTGAGCCGATGATCAGAATCGAACTGATGACCTACGCGTTACGAGTGCGTCGCTCTGCCAACTGAGCTACATCGGCTTCTGTTATAGACCTTACCTTTAGCTTACGCATGGAGTTTATCCGCCTTTGGAGGAAGTGCGTCGCTCTACCTCCGTCAGCTGGCGGATGAGCTACATTGGCACGTTTTTCAGTCTACAACAAAGAAACAGAAATATCAAACAATACACATTCCTCTCTCATATGGAAGAGAAAAAAGTGTGAGAGAGAATTATTTCGCGAGTTCTTGTTCGATGATTTTTCGTAAATCTTCTCTACTCACTGCACCCTCGATGAACACATCGTTAATAAATGTCGCTGGTGTACCAGAAAGAGAAAAATGAAGTGCTTCAGATTTATCAAGAGCTACTTTTTCTGCATATTTCTTGGTATTGAGACATTCTGCAAATACTCTTCCATTCAGACCAAATCGCCACGCATATTCTGTGAATTTCTGAGTACCAGTTGTCTTCCCCCACTCATCTTGCTTAGCAAAAAGATGTTCACTGTATATGGGAAATTTCCCTTGTGCATAGGCACACGAGGCAGATAGTGCTGCGTTCTCTGATTGTAAGTGAGATGAAAGAGGCAGATGTTTGAAAACAAAAACCACCTTTCCCGCATATTCTTTCAGGACCTTGTTCAGATCGGATTGGAACGTCTTGCAATAGGCGCACTGAAAATCTGAGAATTCAACAATCTTCACTTGAGCATTCCTTTCACCAATCACAATATCATCATCCTCGATCTCAGGAGTCTGCAAATATTTCCCCACTGGAAGACCGATCTTGCCCATATCAAAAAAATATTTTCCTTCATTTTCTGTAAAAAGACTCGATGCTTGTATATAGAAGTTAGTATCAGTTACATTCTTCGAAAAGACGAGAGCCGGCATAGATGTCAGATGAAATTGATCTCGCAATCTCTCTCCCTGTGCAGACGAGATGTCTACTTTGGTCGCCTCGAGAGTTGGAATCACACGACGAAGCCAGAGTAGTGCTTCACTCGGATCACATACATCACACGTTCTATCAGATAGGACCTGCACCGAAACTTTTGGCTCATAATAGGCTACCCAGGTCTTCCCTGACACTTGCAGAAGATCATACTCTTTGATCACGCTTCGAGAAAAACCACTTTGCAAAGCAAGCTGAACAAAATCAACGAGCAAACTCCCCACGAAAAGCCCCACAAGTAGAATAACCAGAGCAGATAAGTTCTGTATTTTTTTCTTCTCGCTTGACGAAGTTTCTGGCATCATATTCTTCCCTGGATAAATAGTGTCCATAATTTTTTCCTATAAATGAGTAATATCTGAACATACTTCACCTGTGGGCGCAGTATCGTCTGAAACGTTTTTTATTTTTGAGACAGGATATTTTTCGATCTGATGCATATCATAGAGAACAGATTTCGAAGGCATAGTATAGTCTTCGAATCCAATCGTCACTCTTTCGATAGCAATCGCTTTCATCCCTATCCCTACAAAACAGGCGAAAATAAATAGTAGTACAAAATCACGTTTTGTGTATTCTGCTCTGATGACACATCTCTCATATGTACCTCGTGAACATCGCCCGAGTTTCCCTGGTATTTCTCTTAACGCAGGAATCCTTCTTTGGATAGCAATAAAAAAACGATCCTTATATAGAATCACGAAAAAAAGCATACGCCTGAGCCAAGCATATTCGCCTCCTCGTTGATCAAGAATGTCCTGATTAGGAACGAGTAACTCTTCTTCTTTTTCTGTAGAAAAACGATTGTTCAAAGATTGCTTGGCATGATTTTTTGCACGGAGAAAAACTTCTTGCATTCTTTTTTGATGCTTCTGTATCATCTGTTTCAGTAAGGCGCTTCTTCGTTTCATATGTCTAAATCCCTCCAAAAAGGTAAGAGCATACAGTATCACAAAGACTTTTTTTTTACAACCCTGCCCGAAACACTTCGTAAAACGATGTGGATTGGTTTTCGTCTCATCTTACAATTTTTCGATATTCTCAAGTATATCATCCAGCATATCAATACTTTTCGATCCGAGACCATCTGCTTTACAGGACGGATTGTCAAGTTCTGATCGAACGAGTTCTACCACAGTAAATGGGCGTACGCCCTTCACAATATTGTCATTGATAGCGATATTGGGACCATCTTTGCAGAATCCGAAACATTCGTGAATAGGTAAAACGAGCGCTTCTTCTTTTGTGAGTCCCTCTTTCAGATTCTTATAAATATCTTCTGCGCCTTTCTCGCAACATTTTCGGTGCAAACACACCTTGATAGTTGCTTGTCCAGCAGATTTTTTTTCTTCGTGTGCTTCCATAGTTGTAATCAGAGTATAGAGCGAAAAAAATAAAAATTCAAGTATAAAAAAGTCCTGTCTTTCACATTGGAAAAACAGGACTGACTTCTTTAGAGAGAGGACTACTTGAAGACGTATCCCTGCGGTACAATGACAATACCACTGTCATCGACGAACAAACGCCGTGCTTTATCGTGTTCGATATCACACCCGATTTTTGTCTTTGGCGGAATATGAACCCCTTCATCAACAATGACTCGGCTGAACGAACAATCTTCTCCGATATTCACGTCCGCACAAATAACCGATTGACGCACCTTCGATCCATACACACGGACATTACGGCCGAGAATAGTTTCACAAAGATACGAATCCTCGACAATACACCCACCACTCACAATGAAGCGTTCGCCACTCCCCAACTGATGGTGTGGCCTCACAAACTTGGCACCTGGTAGATTGTCTACTGGTGTCCAAATGGGCCATTCCTCGTTGTAGAGATTGATCTGAGGCTTGTACTGGACAAGGTCCATATTTGCCTCAAGATAGCTCAGTACCGTACCCACATCACGCCAATAGTGTTCCTTCTGACCAGGGATACAGTTATCCCGATAATCATAGGCAAACACCGCTTCACCAGCACGCACCATTTGTGGAATAATATCTTTGCCAAAGTCATGATAGGTATCAGTAGCATTGGCATCTTTTCCAAGATAACTCGAAAGTCGATGAAAGTCAGCAAAGTAATTGCCAAGAGAGATATAACTCACTCCAGGCTTGCCAGGAATTTCTTTTGGAAACTCTGGTTTTTCTTCAAAGCCGACGATACGACTATCCGAATCAACCTCAATCACGCCAAACCGACCTGATGCTTCACTTGATGGCACTGACATAGCGCACACCGTAAACACTGACTCGTGTTCCTTGTGATATTCATACATCTGAGACAAATCAATCGCAGTGATATGATCACCACTCATGATGCAGACGGTGTCAAATGACCCATGTTCTCGCACCATATCGATATTTTGATACACGGCGTCAGCAGTGCCACGATACCATTCTTCACCAAACACCTGCTGAGGCGGAATAGTGTAAACATTGAAACCCATTCGGGGGACTGAACTCCAATTATTGGAAAGATAGTCCATTAGAAGCTGACTGCGATATTGAACCAGCACTCCAATAGTATGAAAACCACTATTGAATAGGTTCGACATCACGAAATCAACAATCCGATATTTCCCGCCAAATGGTACTGCTGGTTTGGCCCGGGTATCTGTCAAAGCGCCGAGTCGCGCTCCTCGCCCACCACACAAAACAAACACATACACTTTCTTCATTTCACTCTCCTTTGGTTGTTAAAAAACTACTCGAATACATATTCAAACACAAAAATATCTATCAGTCAAGAGAGGCTGTAAGCCCTCTAGAAACGGATAGAAGAGAGTATCCTTACTTTCCTTCCTCTGCGAACAGTGTTTGAAGAAGCTCTATTCTTCCCTCACCCGTTTTCGCAGAGTAGCGGATGACAGGACAATTAGGAAATTCTTTGCGTAATTTCTCAATGCTCTTCATCATATCGTTCCGACCGCCTTTATCGGCTTTATTAGCAAGAATTATCACATTTCGTCCATATTCACGAAAGAGTTTGAAGGTTCTCCGATCAGAATCTTTTGCACCGATTTCTGCATCGACGATAAGTACCACCCAGAGGAAATGAACCTCATCAGTACTGGCGTACCATGACAGATGTTTCTCCAGTTTCGCCCGTACTGCCTGCGGACGATTCGCATAACCATATCCAGGAAGGTCAACAAGGTACCATCCATCGTTCACGAGATAATAGTTGATTTCAGTCGTCCGACCTGCAGAAGAACTCGAACGTGCCATCTCCTTCTGTCTCACAAGAGAATTGATGACGCTCGATTTTCCCACATTGGAACGACCAAAAAAAGCCACTACAGGAAGCGCAAGTTTCGGAAGTCCTTCTGATCCGATGACCCCTTTCACAAATTGTACAGAGTGTATTTCCATAATCGTACCCTACAGTATTTCCAGAAAACAAACAACTCGTACTCATCAAGGAAACTACTCTTTCCCCTCTCCATAACGAGATTCAATGTCTTCGAGGAGGGTATCAATCTGATCTCGTGATGTTGGATTCTCTGTAGAGGATCTGGCGGTATTCAGCATATAGATTGCTCCATCACGAACCGTTTTATCATAGAAACCTTCATCAAGAAGCTCCTCCACATGAAGAATGATTTCATCAACGGAGTCATCATCTCCTAAACCTTCATACGGGTTCTTGGCGCCTAAAAAATTTTCGTACATAGTTTTTAACCTTGAAAACCAATAGTATTGGTAGATGTTTCTGAAGCCTCTACCTTTCCAAAACTCGCTTCGTATTTACTGAGGTTCTCTTCTAATACTGCTATAATCTGTTTCAGGTGAGCTGGTGAAACAATGATACGAGCACTCAATGTCCCTGTCGGTGGAAAGATATTCATAAAATCCAAGACGAATTCTTGTTTCGTATGAAGTACCTGCATCGCACTCGCATACACTCCTTTCAAGACTTCATCGGTCGCTTTGATTTGTAATTGATTATGTGGTGTTTGCTGATTTTTTTCTTCGTTCATAAGAAAATGTTAGAGCTTTGGTGAATTATTCTTCGAGTATTTCCGTTTCCTTCGCTACAACACCACTCTCTTTATCCTCCGTGGAAGTAGACTTCGGCGTAAGGTTGAGATATGTCACAATGATGAGGATAATTGTAGAACCAAAAGGAATACGAAGCATCGAAAGAGAGGCGATAGAGACGGTATTATACAGAATCGGCAGAGTGATAAGATAGAGCCCTATCTTATAGGCTTGTCCATAAGTCATCTCTACTGTGCGTATTTTCGCAATAAGGAAAATAATACCTGCTCCCAAAATGAGATAAAAAAGATATGAGCACCAAAGAAACACAAAAAGGAGAAAAGGCAAAAAAGAACAGAAATGGTAAGCACTATCTTCCCAATACTCCACACTCGTTCTATCCATTCCCCAGCCTTCTGTTTATTGATGACAACGGAATTATTCCAAAATTTGTCGAATTTTTGAATCTCAATTTTATCTTTCTCACGATCATAGATCCATACCGCATCACCGCCGAGAATGGCAGAGGTATCATACAGACCAAAATCAGCTGGTGTTACTGTACCTTGAGTATTGATAACAAGCAGATTTTGCAGTTGTTTTACATTGAATTCTTTCGGCATGGGTATACTGTATGGTTCTGCCACATTGGAAACTACCCGGCCGTTCTCAAACTTCAGGATAAGTTCATCCGGATAGAGAGCAAGGACAAGTACGCGAATATCTCCATATTCCTTCATATGTGACGAAGCGATAAAGAGAGATATGTACAGAGGAATGATAACAAGGAATGCAATACAGAGCACAAACAACGTGTAGTGTTTGAGTGCTGATGCGAAACGAAGCGACTTCACTGTTTCATAAAAATCCCTATCATAGATACTTTTTTTGATGGTGCGGAGGAATTCCATATGCATTGTTTATTATTCATTACTCATTACTAACTACTCCTCTCGTTTAGTATAAAGCATACTTACCTTCTTGACAAAATGATCAAAAAAACTTTACAACGTGGCGACAGCCTACCAAACTACTACCATACACTACTTGAAGCTATCGAAAGTTTCGACGATGTAAAGCCAACGCAATAATATTCGCCTGGGCTTTTTCATTTTCTTTTTTTAATTTATTTCGATATCGATATGCTTCACTTCTGGTATTTCTTTCTTGATACGAAGTTCCAGTGTATCAATAGACGTACCCATAAGTCTTGGCACTCGTCCGACTGACCTGACAATGAATTTGATAAAGTTTTGATAATCGTTCCTTACGTCTTCGTATTCATCCCGCAGTGATGAATTTTCCATAATCTCTTTCATCAACGCCGGTCCATTGAACTCCACATCACATTTGATCTGATATTCCCCCACATCAAGAATGGAAGATTTGAAATCCAGCACTTTTTCAATCGTTGGATCAGCTTCCATTATTCGAATGATTTCTTCTTTCACATCATCAGGAATGTTCCGTCCGATGAGATAGGAGCGATTTTTCTGAATGAGAAGTATGGCGACGATACCAAGAAGGATACCGATGAGAATCGAACCAAGAGCATCAAAGAAAGGATTTCTCGTTGCGATAGAAACGATGATGCTCACAAAAGCGATAAATACACCAAGCACGGCTACGCCATCTTCATACAGGATGGCGATGGTTGCAGGATCACCTTCTTTGAGTTTTTTCTTCATACTCATACCTGGATTCTTCGTATTCAGTTCACGAAGAGCGAAGATGAATGTGGCTGACTCAAGGATGAATGAAATGGAAAGAATGACAATCGGGACAGTACCAAAATCAGGTACAGTAGTATTCTGAAGTGAGTGTATTCCATGATAGATAGTCACACCAGCACCAAGGAAAAAAACTCCACACGCCGAAACAAGAGCCCAAAAAAATCGCTCCAGTCCATATCCGTATGAATAGTTATCATCTGCTTTTCTCGTAGAAAGTTTGATACCGATAAGGAGAAGTACCTGATTGAGTGTATCAGCGGTACTATGAATCGCTTCTGAAAATAGTGCTCCTGATCCAGACACAGAAAATCCGACAAACTTCATAACAGTAATAAGAGCATTACCCCCAAGCGCAGCAATAACAGGAAAGACACCATTCTTTGTACGTAAAGAAGACTCCATAATATATGACAGTAATTATTCTGAAGATTTATATAGTTTGAGTATAACATTTTTTATATAAAAAATCTCATGTTGACCTCCTATTGTTTCTCCACACCATACACAAAAGCCCAAACGAAAAACTTCGTCTGGGCTTTTTTATTTTTTCTTCTGCCCTTCGACAAACTTGGGGCCTTCGGCTTCGTTCCTTATTTCTTCTCTTCATCTGCTGGCTTGTCGCCTGCAGGTTGAGTAGGTTCGGTTTCGGCTTCTTTCGGAGCTTCGGTCGTACCTGCTTCACCTTCTGGTTTGGCTTCGCCAGTAGCGCCTTGCTTGGCTTGTTCAGTTTCCTGCGCAGCTTTGTAGAGTTTCTCACCAATTTTCTGAGCAGCTTGAGAAAGGACTTCGGTCGCTTTCTTGATGGCATCGAGATCATCACCGTTCTTCACTTTGTTCAGCTCAGTAATAGCATCTTCGACTGGTTTCTTCTCTTCAGCAGTGATCTTGTCGCCTGCATCTTTCATCGACTTCTCAGTCGTGTAGGAGAGAGAGTCAGCCATATTACGAGCTTCGATGAGGTCTTTCTTTTTCTTATCTTCTTCGGCATGCATCTCGGCATCTTTCTTCATTCGTTCGATTTCATCTTTGGAAAGTCCGGTCGATGATTCGATGCGGATGTTCTGGCTCTTGCCAGTTGCTTTGTCCTTGGCAGACACCGTGAGGATACCAGAAGCATCAATGTCAAAAGTCACTTCGATCTGCGGAATACCCCGTGGTGCTGGCATAATGCCATCTAAGATAAATTGTCCGAGAGATTTGTTATCACTTGCCATTTCGCGCTCACCTTGGAGGACATGAATCTGAACTGATGGTTGATTGTCAGACGCAGTCGAGAACACTTGTGAACGAGAAACTGGTACGGTAGTATTGCGATCGATGAGTGGTGTACGCACACCTCCCATAGTCTCGATACCAAAGGTCAGCGGTGTGACGTCGAGGAGGAGCACATCTTTCACTGATCCTTCGAGAACACCTCCCTGAATAGCAGCACCGAGTGCTACCACTTCATCAGGGTTTACGGTGATATTTGGTTTCTTACCAAAGAACTTTTCTACTTCAGCAAGCACGAGTGGCATACGAGTCATACCACCGACCAGTACCACTTCGCTAATATCCTTCACATCAAGCTTGGCATCAGTGAGAGCCTTCCTTACTGGTTCAAATGATGCCGTGACCAAGTCACCTACGAGTTCCTCAAGCTTAGCTCGTGTGAGTTTGATGAGCATATGCTTTGGTCCACTCGCATCAGCGGTGATAAATGGTTGATTGATTTCCGTTTCGTTGGCTGTCGAGAGTTCGATTTTTGCTTTCTCTGCAGCTTCCTTGATTCTCTGAAGTGAGAGAGGATCTTTGGAGAGATCGATACCTTCTTGCTTCTTAAATTCATCCAAAATCCAGTGAATGATTCTCTGATCAAAGTCATCGCCTCCGAGGTGCGTATCACCATTCGTTGATTTCACTTCGACAGTATCTTCGGCTACTTCGAGAATAGAAATATCGAATGTACCACCACCTAAGTCATAGACCGCAATCTTCTCATCTTTCTTTTTATTGAAACCATAGGCGAGAGCAGCAGCCGTCGGTTCATTGATGATACGACGGACATTGAAACCAGCAATTTCACCTGCTTCTTTGGTTGCCTTGCGTTGTGAGTCATCGAAGTACGCAGGTACGGTGATGACCGCATCAGTAATTTTCTCACCGAGTTTTTCTTCAGCATCTGCCTTGAGTTTACTCAAAATCATAGCGGAGATTTCTTGTGGAGAGTACTCTTTTCCTCCCATCACAATTTTCACCCCTTCGCCTGCTTGAATGACTTTATACGGAAGCGTTTTCATATCACGCTTCACTTCATCATCACCAAAGTGACGACCAATGAGACGCTTCACAGAAAAAAGCGTATTTTCTGGATTCGTTACTCCTTGACGCTTGGCG
>Ga0100397_1001102_pt1 | contig 16036 bp, 10 predicted proteins | sample CryGeymeta201521_FD_81550 | JGI IMG/M metagenome (GOLD analysis project Ga0100397, IMG submission 81550) | Groundwater microbial communities from Crystal Geyser aquifers in Utah, USA - Crystal Geyser metaG 2015-21 | ecosystem: Environmental > Aquatic > Deep subsurface > Groundwater | place: USA... | reverse complement strand
GTTTGTTTGGCTGGGTAATACTGGGCGGGGTAGCCTATCTTCTGGCGACAAAATTGCTTAAGGCAAATAGCTTATTTTGGAACTATCTCAATGTACTTGGCTTTTCTTTTTATATTCCTTGCATCATTACTATATGGCTACCTGAGACGCTCGTCGCCTCAATTTACCCCAATGCATGGGGGACCCCATCGCTAGTTAGTCCTTTCTTGGATTGGGTTGGCCAGATTTATCTCTGGGCAGGTTTTGGCTGGGCATTTGCTTTAAGCGTGCTGGCTATCAAACAGGTGAGTGGTACTTCTTGGCTCAAAAGTGCTTTCATCGCTTTAATTTCAATTGCTGTTACGATGGGCTTTTATATAATTTTTATAAGGTGAAGAGAAGATGATATACTTGGGGCGGAACAGTGTATAACAGCGTGTTTGCAACGTTTTGCTAAATGCCTTTGGCACTTCGCAAACACGCGAACTGTTAGGGGCAATGGCGTTGAGTGTTATTTGTCAAATACAAGGAGGCTGATTTTTGCGAAAAGCACATATTAATCAACAGTAATACGAATAAAAAGGAGTATGCTGTGAAGATGAAAGACAAACACCTTACAACAAATCAAGGAGTCCCCGTTCCAGACAACCAAAATTCATTGACTGTAGGTGAGCGTGGACCTGCCTTGCTACAAGATGTGCACCTGATCGAGAAGCTCGCACACTTCGACCGCGAGAGAATCCCGGAGCGCGTAGTTCACGCTAAGGGGGCTGGTGCCCACGGCTACTTCCAAGCGTACAAAACTATGGCGCGGTATACCTGCGCGAAATTTCTCCAAGACCCAGCAAAGCAGACGCCTGTCTTCGTTCGTTTCTCTACAGTCGTCGGTGCCCGAGGCTCCGCAGATACTGCTCGTGATCCCCGAGGCTTTGCCGTGAAGTTCTACACCGAAGAAGGGAACTATGATTTGGTCGGAAACAACCTACCGGTGTTTTTTATCAGAGACGCCATCAAGTTCCCTGATATGGTCCATGCCTTCAAGCCGGCACCAGATACCAACATACAGTCTCCTAACCGGTTCTGGGATTTCATCTCGCTGGCTCCCGAAGCGACCCACATGATAACATGGCTTTTTTCCGATCGGGGCACGGTCAAGAGCTACCGCAAGATGGAGGGTTTTGGGGTTAACACCTATAAGTGGGTGAACGCGGAAGGCAAAGCAGTCTATGTCAAGTATCATTGGAAACCACTGGCAGGAATAGAAACGATTGACCGTCACGAGGCTACCCGCCTTGCGGGTGATGACCCGGACATTGCCACTCGAGACCTCTACGAATGGATAGCCTCAAGCAAGACAGTGGAGTATGAGTTGCATGTGCAAATTATGGAGATCGCCGATGAGTTGAAACAGCCGTTTGACCCGCTGGACCCCACAAAGACTTGGCCTGAGGACAGCTTCCCACTGGTGAAAGTGGGTAGGATGGTGCTAAACCACAATCCGGAAAACTACTTTGCTGAAGTTGAGCAGGCCACTTTCTGCCCGGCCTCCATCGTCCCCGGAATCGAACTCTCCGCCGACAAACTCCTGCAAGGCAGGGTTTTCTCCTACGCGGATACTCAGCGGTATCGCCTGGGCGCTAATTACCTGCAACTCCCAGTTAACCGTCCTCGGGTGCCTGTCAACAACAACCAACGTGATGGATTCATGCAGTATGCACCCTATGGTGGCGGAACAGTTAACTACAAGCCTAACACTCTGGCGGGTGGGATGCCAAAAGAAGCACCAGATATGCCAAGCGAACACTATCATCTTGAAGGGGATGTGGCGCGTGAGAAAATCAGGCTGACCAACGATTTCGAGCAGGCTGGTGAACGCTACCGTTCACTCAGCAAAGTGGATCAAGATCACTTGGTGGATAACATCGTTGATGACTTGGGGAAAGCGGACAAGCCTATTCAACGACGCATGATTGAGAACCTTGCCAAGGCTGCCCCTGAATTGGGCAAACGCGTGGCCAATGGACTCAAACTTTGACTACTAACCACGAGACGGAACAACCTCTGCGCCTAACATGGGTTTCCGGCTTCGCCACGCTTCGTCCAAATCGCCTGCGGCGACTTCGGCAAGCCCTGACCATTCGACATACCGATAATACATAAAGGAACTATAAAATGAACCCTAAAATGACGATGGAATCCGCTGCGCCTTCAACCGTTGTAAAGCCGAAAGGCAAGAATTAACGATGGTTTTTGGTGTTGACTTAACTGCAAAGCCAGCTAAACCCAGCGCCTGTTTGGGACTGGATAACAATGCACAGCCTGTCTACTTTGGCTTCATTACACATGATGACGATATTATCTCTGTCGTAGAATTCTATTCACCTAAAGTAGTAGCCATTGATGCCCCTTTAAGCTTGCCCGCAGGATTATGCTGTCTTGAAGAAAATTGCCCTTGCCAGGCAGTATCACAGAGGAAAAACAGGCAATGTGACCAAGAGTTAAGGCAACTAGGGATTCCCTGCTACCCCACCAGTAAAAAGACTTTTATCAAAGACTTAATTTATCGTGGCATTGCACTAAAAAACAAACTCAATAGTCTCGGATTTGAAGTCATCGAAATCTACCCTTATGCCAGCAAAGTTCGCCTCTTTGGCAAAGTTATGCCCAGAAAAAGCACTGCCGAAGGAATGGCTTTCCTCAAACAAAATTTGGCAGAGATTTTACCTGACATTAAGCCATATCTTGCCGTGTTTGACCATAACCTATGCGATGCTGCTATAGCAGCTTATACCGCTTTTCTTTACCGTAAAGGGATGGTAGATGTCTTAGGCAACAGCGACGAAGGATTAATCTTCATTCCCCGTTGACTTCCGGAGCCTTGCTCTGCTAAAGTAGGTGTAATTCTGAGAGAGCGAAGGGTTTAAAAGGTGTTGGAGGTTACTCGCTGCGCTTAGAACGACAGCAAGGCAAATGAATGCTAGATAAAGGAGGGCAAAGTGGAGATAACCCTGAGTGTCATCAAGGCAGATGTTGGTGGCTATGTCGGACATTCTTCCTGCCATCCAGATGTGTTACAGAAAGCTAAAGAAAGTCTTGAGCGTGCCAAGGGAAAGGGATTGCTCATTGATTACCACGTTATGGCTTGCGGCGATGATTTGCAATTAATCATGACACATCAAAAGGGTGAGGATAACGAAGAAATCCATAAGCTAGCCTGGGATACCTTCGTGGATTGTACTAACATAGCTAAAAGATTAAAACTGCACGGTGCGGGACAGGATCTTCTTGCCGATGCTTTCTCGGGTAATGTTCGGGCAATGGGGCCGGGTGTAGCTGAGATGTACTTCACAGAACGTGAGTCAGAAACAATTGTTATTTTTATGGCGGATAAGACAGCTTCGGGTGCCTGGAACTTACCACTATACAAGATATTTGCCGATCCGTTTAATACTATTGGGCTCGTGATTGCTCCCAATATGCATTCTGGATTCACCTTTGAAGTTCACGATGTTACGGAAAAAAAGAAAATTATGTTCAACGCCCCGGAAGAAATATACGACATGCTTGTCTTTATAGGCTCACCGCATCGCTACGCTGTTAAAGCAGTATATCATAAAGAAAGCGGAGAAATTGCCGCCTCTTCCTCCACCCAGCATCTGGCTCTCATCGCTGGAAGATATGTTGGCAAAGACGACCCGGTATGCATTGTCAGGGCTCAAGGCAAATTCCCTGCCGTAGGTGAAATACTTGAGCCTTTCGCTTCACCCAATATAGTCAAAGGCTGGATGCGAGGTTCTCACCACGGTCCTTTGATGTCGGTCTCCTTCTGCCAAGCTAGAGCTACTCGCTTCGATGGACCACCAAGAGTGATAGCTGCCGGCTTTCAATTGGCCAATGGCAAGTTTGTTGGCCCCAATGACCTGTTCGATGATCCTGCTTTCGACTTAGCTCGCCAGCAGGCAAATGAAATTGCTAACTTCCTGCGTCGCCTGGGACCATTCGAGCCACATCGTCTGCCACTTGACGAAATGGAATATACCACTATGCCAGAGATAGCGAAAAAATTGGCACCAAGATTTAAGGATATGTAACCCTGAACTTGTTTCAGGGGAGTTATTGATAAATGCCCAAACTCCTTCTCGCCACGACTAACCCCGGCAAGATAAAGGAATACCGTTTTCTCCTGAGAAATTTGGATTACAACATAGTGACTTTGAAAGAGCTAGGAATAAACCAGCCACCTGTTGAGACTAGGAATAGCTACGAAGAAAATGCTCGAATAAAAGCTATTGCTTATGCTAAATTGAGCCAGCTTGTTACTCTTGCTGATGACTCGGGTCTTGAAGTAGACGCCCTCAATGGTGAACCCGGTGTTAGGTCAGCCCGCTTTGCCGGTGAAGCCGCTAGCGATGCCGAAAAGATAAAATTTCTGCTGACCAAACTTGCCGACGTCCCCTGGGGGAAAAGGACTGCTCATTTCAAATGTGTCATTGTTATAGCTACTCCAGAAGGTGAGTTAGAAATATGTCATGGTGAATGTCATGGTATAATTGCCTTCGAGCCTAAAGGGAAAAATGGCTTTGGCTATGACCCTGTTTTTTATCTCCCTGAAATAAACAAGACTATAGCGGAACTTCCCTTGGAGGTGAAAAATCAGGTTAGCCATCGTAGCCGGGCTGCTGGCAAAGCACGAAAGATATTACAAGAGTTCCACAGCCAGCACATTGACTTTTTAGACAATCATATATAAAATGGGAGGTAGATTATGAAGTTAACTTGTTTGCAGGAAAATCTAAATAAAGGACTGGGTATAGTGGGCCGGGCTGTAGCCACAAGGTCCACATTGCCTATCACCCAAAATATCCTTTTAGTTGCTGAGCCATCACGCCTTAAGCTATCAGCCACCAATCTAGAAATCGCTACTACGAGTTGGGTCGGCGCTAACGTAGAAGAAGAAGGGAGCATAACTGCTCCAGCACGATTGCTCATGGATTTTGTTAACTCTCTGCCTAATGACTTGATTGAAGTCACTCTTCCTGTTAACGGTCACACCATTGAACTTAAGAGCGGTCGCTTTCAAGCCCATATCAATGGCATTGACGCCCAGGACTTCCCACCAATTCCTCAGATAAGTGAGGGTATAGCTACGAGCATTGAGGCAGCCAGTCTCAGAGAGGGAATCCGCCAGGTTACCTTTGCTGCTACTACCGAGGAATCTCGCCCAGTATTAACCGGAACCAATGCCGAGCTTGAGGGGAAAGAACTCAAACTGGTTGCCACCGATGGATTCAGACTGGCAGTGCATAAAACGACCCTTATCTCACCAGTTGCGGAACCAACAACACTAATTATTCCGGCAAGAACGCTTAATGAGCTAAGTCGCCTTCTTGGTGATCAGGAGGAGCCGGTAGAAATAACTATGAACCGGCAAAAAAGCCAAATCCTTTTTCACCTGAAAAGTGCTGAAATAGTTTCTCAACTTATCCCGGGCTCTTTCCCCAATTATTCTCAGATTATTCCCCAGAGCTACACTACCAGAGCGGTATTAGATACCGAGAAATTTTTGCAGGTGATAAGAATATCCTCGATATTTGCCCGCGATGCTAGTGGTATAGTTCGCCTCATTATCACTCCGGGGAGCGAACTTGGCCGGGGAAAGATAACCGTTTCTGCTCAAGCTGAGGAAATTGGCGGAAATGTCAGTGAAATTGATGCTCTGATTGATGGAGAGGAAGCAAAAATTGCTTTCAACTCAAAATATCTCTCCGATGTTTTAGCCGTTATTCCTCAAGCTCAAGTTGCCCTGGAAGTCACCACTCCCTCAAGCCCAGGAGTCATACGCCCTATAGGCGTAGACAACTATGTTCATGTAATCATGCCCATGTTTGTTCAGTGGTGATAGCTTAGATCCTTGATGTGAAATTCAGCGAGCTGGTCAGCCCTGAACTTGTTTCAGGGTTGGAGCGGAATAGTTTCGAACTTGTAAAGGAGAAGGGCTCTATCAGATATTATACCAAACCCGGGTTGGATAAACTAATCAGAATAGATTATCACGGTTCCAGGGAAGTGCCGACCGTGACTTGCGAAGCCATTCTGAAAGCTGCCGGACTGAAGCAGAGGAGAAAAATGGGATGATAGAACTGAAATACTCTCTGATAATTGAAGCAACGGATGACCCCATCTTTTTTGGCTTCTATTCTCCAGACCTGGAAGGTTTTACCGGTATAGGGCATTCCGTAGAAGACTGCCTCTTATAAAGCAAAGTGGGGAATGGAAGAGCACGTTGCTCTTTTGAGAGAAAGGGAATTGCCTGTTCCCAGAGTCAACCTTTCCCCAACCATCATAATACAGAACGAGAAGCAGCTGGAGACAGTAGCAAAGACTTAGTTTGCAGCCATTAGGTTGCTATAAGTAGCACTACACGAACTAAAAACAAAATGGAATCCCCGTTACGTCCTTATTTAACACACATCCCCATGTTTTTTTCAGTGGAGCTAGATTCCACCGGTACTGTATCTCAATCTCTATTTGCTCCGGTTTAGCGGTAAGCCTAATAGCCAAGGCATCTAATATAGAACAATACTTGTGCCTCACATGAGTGGAGGCGTACATTCCCCCGAGACTATTCTTGGGGTGATACAAGAGGCACTCCGGTGAGCAATACCCTGAATGTAGAGAAGCAATCAATTGAAAGATACCTGAGGCAGGACAGACTGCCCCATATATGGCCATGCCATTCCATTTGCCACTGGCTTAAAACTGGCAAACCCGGAGCTAAAAGTGGTGGTATTCTCCGGGGATGGGGATCTGGTAGCTATAGGTGGCAACCATTTAATACACGCGGCACGCCGTAATATTGATATGACTTGAGAATCTGTAGTTGCCTGATTTATCAGGCGGGAAAGCCCAATAAATTGGGCAACTACTGGGCTCTCACCTCACCACAATACTGACTACCCGCTTGGGAACATAGATGATATTCAGAATCTTCCTACCGTCAGTATATGCCTTAACCCGCTCCCGTGCCAACACCAGCTCTTTAACTTCAGCCTCGCTTACTGACGCAGACACAACCACCTTATCGCGTAACTTGCCATTTATTTGTATCGGTAAAGTAATCTGCTCCTCCTTAACCAGCTCTTCATCAAAGTTTGGCCAGGATTCATTGTGAATGCTATAAGGATGTCCAGTTCTAATCCATAACTCTTCAGCGAGATGAGGAGCAGTCGGAGCTAGAAGAAGCAAAAAACAGCTAATAGCCTCCTGCCATAATGGTATTGATACATTTCTCGCTATGTCTACTTCAGACAGATAGTTGGTAAACTCCATAAGGCTAGCTAGCATAGTGTTAAAGCGAAATCTCTCCAAATCTTCAGTTACTTTCTTAATCGTCTTATGGATGAAGTGGCGAAGTTCTTTCTCCGTCTCAGGCTCAACAGCCCGGCTAGCATATTGTTTTTCTACTAAGCCCCATGCCTTGTTTAGCCAACGGCTTATACCGACAATGCCATTATCGCTCCATTCCCCTCCCAATTCCCAAGGTCCAATAAACATAAGATAGCCACGAACAGCATCAGCTCCTAATTCAGCCACATATTCATCTGGAGCAACTACATTGCCTTTAGATTTACTCATCTTCGCACCACGATAAATTATGGTGCCTTGATTGAAAAGATGGGTAAAGGGCTCACCAAAGTCAACTAAGCCCATATCTCTCAATGCTTTTATAAAAAAACGGGCATAAAAGAGGTGCATGACCGCATGCTCAGCCCCACCAGTATACAAATCCACAGGTAACCAATATTTTACCTTTTCGGTATCAAAGGGAGCTTCGTCAGTTTTGGGGCTGGTATAACGCAAGAAATACCAGGAGGAGCACATAAAGGTATCCATGGTATCAGTCTCCCTTTGTGCTGGCCCAGAGCACTTGGGGCAGGTAGTATTGACAAAAGATGGGCAGTACTTCAGTGGAGATTCTCCCGTGGGCTTAAATTCGGCATCAGGAGGAAGCAAAACGGGTAGATCTTTTTCTGGCACCGGGACTATGCCGCATTTGTCACAATAAACCATAGGTATTGGTGCACCCCAATACCTCTGCCGAGAAATAAGCCAATCACGAAGGCGATAGCTGACAGTCCGCCTACCCCAGCCCTTCTCTTCAAGCAAATCACAGATTGCCTCATATCCTTGCTCACTCGATAACCCGGTAAATTGCCCAGAGTTTATCATTATGCCTAACTCAGCATATGCTTGAGTTAGCTCACCACCCGACCAATCTGGAGGCACAATGACAGGACGAATAGGAAGATGAAACTTTTGAGCAAAATCAAAATCTCGTTCATCATGAGCCGGAACTCCCATTACAGCACCGGTGCCATAAGTGGGCAATACATAATCAGTGATCCAAACAGGTACCCTCTCCCTATTTAATCTGTTGATAACATAGCTGCCGAGGAAGACACCCGTTTTATCCCTGCCCAAGGCTGTCCTCATATACTCGGGTTGTCGCCGACACCAGGCAACATATTCTGCTACCTCAGCTTTCTGCTCTGGAGTGGTTAATTGCCCGACCAAGGGATGCTCAGGGGACAGCAGGAAAAAGGTGACACCAAAAATAGTATCAGGGCGAGTGGTGAACACCCTTATCTCTTTTTGTTCTAATCCTTCATGTTCCAGAGCGAAAAAAATCTCGGCACCATCGCTCTTACCAATCCAGTTCTTCTGCATTATCTTTATTCGTTCTGGCCAGTTTATGCCGCTAAAGTCAAGGAGTTCCTCGGCATATTTGGTAATTCGAAAGAACCATTGCTCTAAATCTTTTTTCGTTACTGTTGTACCACAGCGTTCACAAGATCCCTCACCCACTACCTGTTCATTAGCCAGCACAGTTTGACATTTAGGACACCAGTTAACTGGTGCTTTAGCTCGGTAAGCCAATCCAGCATGATAAAGCTTCAGAAAAAACCATTGCGTCCATTTATAGTACTCGGGTAGACAGGTAATCACCTCGCGGTTCCAGTCATAAATCGCCCCCATGCTTTTGAGCTGGTGACGCATCTTTTCTATATTGTTCATCGTCCACTCATAAGGATGAATCCCGCGACTGATGGCAGCGTTTTCTGCCGGTAGTCCAAAAGCATCAAAACCCATGGGGTGAAGCACATTATAACCCTGCATCCTCTTAAATCTGGCATAAACATCAGAAGGTGCCATAGCATACCAATGTCCGATATGAAGGTCTCCCGAGGTATAAGGAAACATAGTCAGGCAGTAAAATTCTGGACGATTATCCCCCTCTTTAACTTCATAAATACGGTCTATAGCCCATTTCTCCTGCCACCTCTTCTCAATTTCCTGAGGATTATATTTATGAGCCATGTAGCAAAAGTTTAGCTCAATCCAAAACAAATTAAAAGGTCACTTAAGAAAACATCAGAGGCATCTCCTACTTGATTGAGAAGGAGATGCCTCTGTAAGAGACCAGTTTTCCTCGACCTTTAGGGGGAAGCCAGTTTTAAGCCTTCCCGATTCGGAATACCTTCGTGCCACAAACAGGGCAGGTGCCTTGTACCGCCGGTCTGCCGTTCTTGAGTGTCATTGGCCGTGGGTTTCTGATCTCCCTCTTCTGTCGGCACTTCATGCAGTAAGCCGTTGCCATTATTACCTCCTTTCCAGATCTATTTTCATTATTGTTAATACACGAGTGATATTTTGTCAATACCTTTAGCCTAATTTTTCAAGATTTTTGTTGCGAATTCATTATGTTATAATGTGCATACTTAGCTTTGTTCCAAAAATAAGGGGGTGAATTTGAAGAAAGGTAAGAAATTTGTCGCCTGGTTTGATGAACTTGGCAAAGAAGACATCCCTTTAGCCGGTGGCAAGGGAGCGAATTTAGCTGAAATGACACGCGCTGGTATACCTGTACCACCAGGATTTATCGTCACTTCAGATGCCTATTTTCATTTCCTCAACCGAGCTGGGCTGGAACAAGAAATGCGCCAGCTTCTTGAACCTCTAGATGTAGAAGATAGCCAAAAGCTTAAAGAGGTTAGCGATAAGGTCAAAAAGAAAATTTTTGCTTCCTCCATGCCCGAAGAAATAGCCAATGAAATTAAGGAAGCTTACGGGAAACTAGGTAGAGGGTTAGTAGCAGTTCGCTCTTCAGCTACTGCCGAAGATTTGCCAGAGGCTTCCTTTGCCGGACAGCAAAGGACATTCTTAAATATTCAAGGTGAAGACGAATTATTAAAGGCAGTGCAGGGTTGTTGGGCTTCCTTGTTCGAGCCTCGGGCTATCTTCTATAGAGAGCAACAGGGATTTGACCACCTCAAGGTAGGATTGGCTGCGCCAGTCCAGCAGATGGTGCAGTCAGAAACCTCGGGTGTTATGTTCACCGTGGAACCCTTAACTAATGATACAGGCTGCATCATTATCGAGGCAGTCTATGGACTGGGTGAGGCTATTGTCTCGGGCGAGGTAACCCCGGATTACTATGTGGTTGACAAAACAAACCTGACCATCATTGATAGACAAATAGCCAGGCAAGAGTGGCAAATAATCAAGAATCCCCAACCTCATGGCATAGAAGAAAGCAACATTAAGATTTCTGTACCCAACCCAAAACAATCTCAGCAAAAGTTAGTTGATAGCGATATTATCACCCTGGCCAAGTTGGGTAAATCTCTTGAAGCGCTATATCAATTTCCTCAAGACATCGAATGGGCAAAACAAGATGGCAAGATATTCATCGTACAAACTCGTCCCATAACCACTTTGGGTATAAAAGAGGAGAGGCTAACTGAAATCAAGGCTGAACCGTTACTTGTTGGTGAAGCTGCTAGCTTGGGTATAGCCTCTGGCGTCGTCAAAGTCATTTTTGGTGCTTCACAGATAAACCAGGTGAAAAGCGGTGATGTTTTGGTAGCTGAGATGACCTCGCCGGATTTTGTCCCGGCTATGAAGCGAGCTAGTGGCATTGTTACCGATCGAGGTGGCAGAACCTCTCACGCCGCTATTGTCAGCCGTGAGCTGGGCATTCCTTGTGTCGTGGGCACAAGGAATGCCACCAAAATCCTTAAGGATGGTCAGGTAATCACAGTAGATGGCTCTCGCGGCCGAATTTATCAGGGCAAGGTAGGGGGAGAGAAATTACTTGTGCGTAGCGCTGTTATGAGAAGGAAATTCCAGACTAAAACAAAGGTCTATGTCAACCTGGCTCACCCTGATTTGGCTGATAAAGTGGCGGCAAGAGATGTTGATGGAGTTGGCTTACTTCGAGCTGAATTCATCATGGCTCAAATCGGAGAGCACCCTCGCTTTATACTCCATGAAGGAAGGGAAAAGGAATTTATCAATAAGTTAGCTCAGGGCGTAACCGCATTCACCCGGGCCTTTTATCCCCGTCCTGTGGTTTATCGAACCAGCGATTTTAAGACGAACGAATATAGAAATCTAAAAGGTGGAGAAGAGTTTGAGCCATCTGAGGAAAACCCCATGCTTGGCTATCGAGGTTGCTCCCGTTACATCAAGGAACTTGACGCTTTCAAGCTCGAAGTTGAGGCAATCAAGAAAGTCAGGGAAAGATATCATAACCTCTGGGTGATGATACCCTTCGTGCGATTGCCGAGCGAAATGGCGCAAATTAAGCAAATATTCGCAGCCAATGAATTATCCAGCTCTCCTGATTTCAAGTTGTGGATGATGGTTGAAGTGCCTTCCAATGTCATCCTCATTGAGGAATTCCTAGACACAGGTATAGATGGGATCTCCATCGGCTCTAACGATTTGACGCAACTTATTCTCGGCATAGATAGGGATAGTCCCGTGCTGGCGGATATATTCGATGAAAGAAATGAGGCAGTAATGCAAGCTATGGAAAGAGTCATCACCACATGCCGTGGAAAAGGCGTCACTTCTTCTATCTGTGGACAAGCTCCCTCTTTTTACCCTGAAGTTACCGAGAAACTGGTACAATGGGGGATTACGTCAGTCTCCGTTAGCCCTGATATGATAGACAAGACAAGGGAAATAATTGCCGCTGTGGAGACAAAACTGAAAATCAACTAAAATCAAAAATCAAAGTGACAAATTAAAAAACAAAAAATTTTGCATGTTGCTCTGTATTTTTGCCTTTTGCATTTTAAGTTTTGATTTTCGAATGATAACTTGCCGATTCAACATACGTGAGCGAATTGAAGAAAGGGAAGAAAGCCTTTCGCCTTATGCCACTAAGAGCAGATATAGTCGTGGGCGTATGAAAAAGGAGGAGCTATGTCCTATAAGAACTTGCTTCCAGCGCGACCGGGACCGCATTATTCATTCCAAAGCTTTTCGCCGCCTGAAACATAAGACACAGGTTTTTATCGCTCCCTTAGGAGACCATTATGTCACTAGGCTTACCCATACGTTAGAAGTAGCTCAAATCGCCAGGACAATAGCCCGAGCACTTAATCTTAATGAAGACCTAACCGAGGCTATTGCTTTAGGACATGACTTAGGGCATACTCCTTTCGGTCATATAGGCGAAGAGGTATTAAACGAATTATACCCAGAAGGCTTCCGACACAACGAACAAAGCTTACGAGTAGTCGATTCACTGGAAAGGGAAGGGCAAGGACTGAATCTTACCTGGGAAGTGCGAGACGGTATTCTCAATCATTCCAAGGGACAAATTAACATACTTGGAGAAGGATGGGGAGACGTTGGCACTTTGGAAGGACAAGTATGTAAGATAGCCGACACTGTGGCTTACATTAACCATGATGTCGAAGATGCCACAAGAGCTAACATTATTTCGCAGAATGACTTGCCCGAGTTAGTGAGAAAAACTTTAGGGCATACACATTCGCAGCGAATTAATTCTCTGGTTTGTGACATTATAGGTTGTTCTTGGTCGGTTAGCGGGCTTGCCAATGCAACGGAGCCCCCTGGGCTTAACCCCTCAGCGACGAAGCCCGCTATAACCATGAGCCCTGAAGTTCTTAGAGCTGCCGATATCCTGCGCCAGTTTTTGTTTGATAAGGTGTATAACCCGAGCTTAGCCGGAGAGGAAGCAGAGAGAGCAAGAAGAGTGGTGCGCCTCTTATATTCTTATTTTTTAAGACATGAAGAGGAATTGCCCCCAGAATTTGCCCTGAGTTTGGCTCAGGGCAGCAAAAAACGCAAAATCATCGATTACATTGCCGGAATGACTGACCAGTATGCATTGCGTCTAGCAGAACAAATATCCCTATGAGTGTAATATCTGAAATAAAACAAAGAATAGATATTGTAGAGCTCGTCTCGGAATATATTCCTTTGCAAAAGGCGGGGCGCAATTTTAAAGGTCTGTGCCCCTTTCATAGTGAGAAGCACCCCTCGTTTTTTGTCTTTCCTGAGCAACAGACCTGGCATTGCTTTGGTGCCTGTGGCAGTGGTGGTGATGTCTTTTCTTTCCTGATGAAGAAACTTGGCCTTGATTTTAGCCAAGTCCTTCGCCTCTTAGCCCAAAAAGCTGACGTAACTTTAGGCCCACCGGGAACATTAGAAAAGAGGAAAGAGGAAGAAGATGATGGGAGAATTGAAAAGGAGAAGTTATTCCGCATTAATGAAGCGGCAGCGGAATTCTATCATCACTTATTATTAAATGCGGAAGAGGGGAAAATAGCCAAGGGCTATCTGGCCAAGAGAAAACTCACATCTGAAACTATAAAAGAATTCCGTCTGGGCTTAAGTCCCGATAGCTGGGAGGCGGCTAAGAAATACTTAATAAACAAAGGATACGAGGAAAGAGATTTGATCAGCGGTGGCTTGATAATAGAGAAGGAAGGAGGGGGCAGTTATGACCGCTTTCGTAATCGGCTTATGTTTCCCATTTGTGATATTCAGGGACATGTTACTGGCTTTGGCGCCAGGGCCCTGGATGATTCCCTGCCTAAATACCTTAACTCACCCCAAACAATAGTCTTCGATAAAGGTGGTACCCTCTATGGTATTGATAAGGCTATAGTGGCCGCCAGGAAGAAAAATTCCCTAATAATTGTGGAAGGCTATATGGATGTTCTCCTGCTTCATCAATTTGGTTGGCAAAATGTAGTTGCTTCAATGGGAACTTCTTTAACGGAAAAACAGGTGGACATTATTAAAAAACTGACTAGAAACATATTACTCGCTCTTGATGCTGACGCTGCGGGGGAAGAGGCTATTTTACGAGGCATGGAGGTAATAAACCGCTCTGGGGATAAGAAAGTAATACCGGTGCCCCTTTGCTCAGGGCTGGTAAGATACGAAGGCATACTTGACGCGGAAATAAAAGTTATCACTTTGCCGCTAAACAAAGATCCTGATGAGGTGGTAAGTGAAAACCCCAATCTATGGCAAAATCTGGTGGGGCAAGCCCTCCCTATATTGGATTTTGCCTTTCACACTGTGGTAAGCAAGGTGGATACTGATAAAGCCAAGGATAAATCTTTAGCGATACAAAAACTATTGCCCTTAATCGAGGAAATAAAAGACCCACTAAGGCAAGCTCAATATGTGCAAAAATTGGCACACGAATTAAAACTCAGTGAACCCATTCTATTAGCTTATATAAGAAAAGCCAAATCCAGCGGAATGAAACAAAAAACCACTGAGCTAGCAGAAAAATCGCGCTTCTCTCGCCACCTTGCCTCCAGTGTTGTTGAGGAGTACTGCTTAGCTCTGCTATTTCAATACCCGGAGCTTCATGAGCTAACCCGGGAACTTCTGCCAGAACATTTTCAACATACGGAGAACCGTGAGCTTTTTATCCAATGGCAAAATTGCCAGGATATTTCCCACCTCCAAGGCGAACTTGACACTACATTATCAGAACATTTATACTATTTGTTGAATAAGCGTTTCCCACCACCTCTACAACAAAGTGCTAAAAAGCGAGAATTTGATTTTCAGGCTTGTGTCCTTCGCTTGCAAGAAGAGCTATCACGGACACTGCAGACGGCAAAAAAACTTACTCTTGAACTCACCAGAGAGAAAGAAGGTTCAAATGCTGAACTGACGAATCCTGAATCAAGTTCAGGACAACAGCTCAAAGAAACTTTTTATAGGGAGGCAAAGGAAATAAAACAATGGACCCAATCGAGAGAGAAGACGAGGAACTAGATAAGGAAGAAATATCAGAGCTCGCCAAAGAGGAAGAAGATGATGGTATCATAGCTGAGGTTAGCACTGTTGAGGAAAGCACTATAGAAGGTACTGCGGAAATTCTTCCTGAAGAAATTGCGCCTCAGATAGCGTTAGAAGAACATGAAATAATTGATGACTCCACTCGCATGTACCTTCAGGAAATTGGCAGAGTACCGCTTCTTAGCGCTAGTGAAGAGGTAACCATAGCCCGCAAGATAGAGCAGGGTAGATTTCTGGAAAAAATCGAAGATACACATTTCAAGAGATACAAAAGATTCCCATCAGGAGTTGATATAGTTGTCTACCTGATTTCGCGGCTTTCTAAACACTATCCTATTATTCAGATCATCCAAGAATACTTACATATTGATGTATCCTGCGGCTTGGTAAAGACAATCACAGATCCCAAATTCCGCTCCACCGTTGATGGTGTTGTCGATTTCTCATTGCTATCCGCTATTGCCCAGAAGACGGATAAAGAGACTAGTGCCGTGGAAGAAGCCATCATGAATATTTCCTTAAGTAGCCAGTTATTACCTCCGCAGATACTCTCCCACATTGGGAGAAAAACCTCGTGGCAGGAAGTCAAAGCCCTATTAGGTAATGGGAAATTTCTCTCCAAAATTAGCTCTCGGGAAAATCAGTTAAAGACTTATTTCGAGAAGGTAAGGTCCGAGGGCAAGAAAGCGGAGAAACATCTCAGCGAAGCCAACCTCCGTTTAGTTGTTAGCATAGCCAAGAAATACCTCGGGCATGGCATGTCCTTTCTTGACCTTATCCAAGAAGGAAACATCGGGCTTATGCGGGCAGTAGAAAAGTTCCAGTACAGGAAAGGTTATAAGTTCAGTACTTATGCCACCTGGTGGATCCGACAAGGAATAACCCGGGCCATAGCTGACCAATCTCGCAT
>Ga0100397_1001081_pt1 | contig 16222 bp, 20 predicted proteins | sample CryGeymeta201521_FD_81550 | JGI IMG/M metagenome (GOLD analysis project Ga0100397, IMG submission 81550) | Groundwater microbial communities from Crystal Geyser aquifers in Utah, USA - Crystal Geyser metaG 2015-21 | ecosystem: Environmental > Aquatic > Deep subsurface > Groundwater | place: USA... | reverse complement strand
GAGTGGCAGTAAGATCAAGTGAAAAACACTCAATAATTTTTTTAATTTGGTAACTCGTTAATTTGGCTTTCTTGAGCATCATACTACTATTTTAACATAGTTTCTGATGGTCTAGAGCCTATATAAATGTACACAGTTCAATATCGGAAGCCTGGAGCGATGCATTGCATCGTTCCGGGAAATGGCGTCATTCGTACGGCTTCCGAAAGGGACTGTGTACAGCGAGTGGCGCCTTTTGTTATGCAAAAATATGTATTATCGAAGACACAAATATAAAGGGGCGAAGCCGATATGGGATTGGTCGCCTTCCGACTTTATCGCCTACCTTGTTATCATGGTCATATTCGGCATAATATATCATTTTTCAAAATCATGAAATTTGTAATCTATGCGCGAAAATCTACCGAAAGCGAAGATAGACAAGCGCTTTCAATCCAATCTCAGATCATTGAGATGAAAGAGATCGCTAAGCGCGAACATCTTCAGATTGTCGATATTTTGGAAGAATCCAAAACCGCCAAAAAACCTGGTCGGCCTATTTTCAATCAAATGATTAAAGGATTTGAAAAGGGCACCTATGAAGGAATTCTCTGTTGGAAAATTGATCGTCTCGCGAGAAATCCCGTCAATGAAGGAACTATCAAATGGATGCTTCAAAATAACACCATAAAGCAAATAAAAACTTTCGATAGGGATTATAATTCAGACGATAATATCATGATGGCCAGCATTGAATTCTCAATGGCTTCCCAGTTTATACGTGACCTTTCAAAAAATGTTAAACGCGGGCAAGCTGAAAAGATACGCCGCGGAGAATTTCCAGCTACTCCCCCAACCGGATATTTGATGGATTATAAAACTAAAAAGATTTTCATCGACGAGGAACGCTTTCATTTTGTCAAAGAAGCTTTCCGGCTTTATGCCACCGGAAATTATTCATTGCCAAAAATAACCGATAAACTTTATCAAGACGGATTTCGCTCAAGAAACGGAAAGAAAGTTTATAACGGACAAATCTATAATATTCTCAAAAATCCGATTTACTACGGATATTTCCGCTGGAACGATCAAATCCACAGAGGAATCCATGCGCCGATTGTTTCTAAAAATCTTTTTGATACTGTTCAGGAAATTTTCAATCCACGCCAACACATTGTCGGTCGCAATGTGCTGGATTTTCCTTTCCGTGGAAATCTTGTTTGTGGCGAGTGCGGTTTGAAAATAACCGCCGAAATCAAAAAGAAAAAGAGCGGCAAGGAATATATCTATTATCGTTGCACGAAATCAAAAGGCGCAGACAAATGCTCGCAGAAATATACGCGCGATGAGAAATTGATTGAAGAAATTGACAAGCAATTAGCAAAACTAAAAATCAACGAAGCGACTCTTGATATTATGGCGCGATCCGCAAAATTTTTAAGCAAAGGAGATTGGGAAAGCGCGCGCGATGTCGAAAAGAGAAATCAGGATTTTTTGAATAACAATAAATTGCGCCAGGAATCATTGATTGAGAAATTCATTGACAATGCTATTCCGCAGGAAATATATAATCGTAAGTTGGCAGAGCTTCGTAATGAAGAAGCAACACTTGAAGAAAATATCAAAAGTGCAAAAGACAATCATCATGATGTTTATGAACGAATAGAGCAGATTGCAATTTTCACAAAAAAAGCCAAGGAAATTTTTGAAACAGGAAGCATTGATATCAAGAAAGAGGTTGTGTCGATTATAACTTCGAACATTTCCATAAAAGACCAGCAAATCATTGATTTCAAGCTGGCAGAGCCTTTTAACTGGCTCATTGAAGAAGTGAAAAATATCAAACCGAAAAAAGGAAATAAAGCAACCTTCGAACTCATCGATTTTGGCGCAACAGAAACGAAAACACCGGCTTTGTCGGCCGGCGTTTCTACTATGCACGGATGGAGGGAATCGAACCCCCGTTAGAAGTTTTGGAGACTCCCGTACTGCCACTGTACGACACCCGCAAATTATTCTATTTAATAACAGATAGACACAATACATAAAAAGTCCAGTTTGTCACTCACGAGCGACGGACTTAAACCATTAGTCACAACTGATAGATTATTTCATTTCCTTATGCAAAGTATGCTTTTTGCATTTTGGACAATGTTTTTTCATTTCTAATTTCTCCTTTAGTTTTTTTTTGTTTCTAGTGGTGAAATAATTGATGCTTTTGCAAACTTCACATTTCATTTTAGACAAATTTTGACGCGCCATATCGTTTTTTTAGATTAAAAATTAAACACTTGTTTTTCTTTCTCTCAACCATCAAATCAAACTTGAGCCGTTGCGCAGAATCGAACTGCGGACCTTTTCCTTACCATGGAAATGCTCTACCAACTGAGCTACAACGGCAAGAAACCTCCAACTTTATGAATTTTAAAAACTCTCTAACTTTATAAACTCTCTAACTTATTCTGTGGGCCGGGAGGGATTTGAACCCCCGTAGACTTACGTCGCCTGATTTACAGTCAGGTGCGATTGACCACTCCGCCACCGACCCGCTTGATATTGTTATATTTTCATCTTTTTTCCGAGCCTGAGGTCGGATTCGGACCGACGACCTACTGTTTACAAAACAGTTGCTCTAACCAGCTGAGCTACTCAGGCTTAAAAAAATATTTGCTATTTTTCTATTTTTTTGGTTAAAAATTTCTCTATTTCTTTCATTTTTTGTTTGACATTTTTGTCTCTTGGATTGATTTTCATAACTTGTTTGAAACACTCTTTGGCATAATCAAAATTTTTCAATTCCCAATAATATTCGCCCAGTTTCTTATACAAACTAATATTTTTGGGATTAGCAGCAATTTTTTCAACCATTTGACATTCAAAAAAATCATTTTTCAAAAAAATATTTTTCTTGTCTTCTCTGTCAACAATTTCCCCCGCTTCCCTACTTTGCCTTTTTTCCGTCCTTTCAAAGCGAGAAAAATTGTCCGATATTTTTTCTTGCTCTTGAAAATTTTTTTCTTGTTTTTCAAAATTTTCTTTTCTTTCGCTTCTTTTATTTTTTATCTTCTCCGCCCAACCAGAAAATTTATTCTCCAACCTTAAAAAAACAATCTTCATTTTTTTTAAAATCTTTTCCAAAAAAAGCAACATCCCTCCGGAGCCATCACTTTGACTTTTGTTTCCAAATGGCCAAAAAAATTTCCGCCATCCTTTTTTGGGATTGTCGGCAAAACTAAAATTTTTCAATTGCTCATTTTCTATCCGGTTCAAATTTGGCGCTTTTTTGACCAAAAACAAAATGATGCCCGTCAAACTGAATAAAATCAAACTCGGAAATAAAATTGAATAAAAAGTTTCCATTTAATTTATAAATCTTCTTTTTTTAATGTTAGATATTTTCCATCTTCTGTTTTGATTCGTATCTCTTGTTTTATGGCGTTCAGCTCAACCACAGTTCCCTTGATTTCTTTTGTTTCCACAATACTATACATTTCCGGCATCCCTTGTAACATTTCCTTGTATTGTTCGGCTTCATAGGACAAACAACATTTAAGTCTTCCGCATAATCCCGATAATTTTTCCGCTTTGCGATAAGAAATTTTTTGAATTCTAGCCATATCTGTTGTAATGCTGGGAATATTTTTGGAAAATTCCACACAACATAATTTTTTTCCGCAAATTCCATAACCACCCAACTTTCTTGCCTCATCGCGACTGCCAATTTGTTGCATTCTAATGGTTTTTTGAATTTTAGCTGACAAATCTCTGACCAATTCTCTGAAATCAACTCGCCCTTCAGCGGTAAAAACAAAGACTACTCTCTTTTCATCTAGACTTATTCGTGCGTCCGTCAATTTCATTGACAATTCTTTTTCTTTAGCTTTTTGACGACACAATTCTATCAATTTTTCTTTCTCTTTTTCCAATCTTTCAAAAATCTTTATCTCTTTTTCTTGAGCGATTTTGACAATTTCTCCCTGAGACTCGTCCAAAATTTTGTCATCAACCATTTTCACGATTCCCAACTCATTTTTTTCATCTATTCGCGCAATCACTTTATCTCCTTTTTTTAAATTAAGTTTAGAATCTCCCAATAAAACAATCGGAATTTTCCAAGAATAAACACTAACTAAAATTTTATTCATAAAAATAATTTCAAAATAAGATCTGCCATCTTTATCTCTCAAATCTTAATAAATAGAATTGTTACTTAATAAATTTCAGTAGTAAATTATTAAGCAACAGGTCTAATATAAAAAACTAAAGTTCTGTTCGCCAAAAACTTCCTACTCTGATGTTCTCTCCCATTTTAGCGATTTTTTCCGCTATTAAATTTTCCACTGTTTGCTCCGGATTTTTGACAAAAGATTGGCTTAACAAAGAAATTTCTTGTTTGAATTTCAACTCTTTTCCGAAAATTATCTTGGGGATTATCTCAGCCGGTTTTTTTTCCGCTTTAAGTTGATCCAACCAAATTTCTTTTTCCGCTTCAATAATTTTTTCCGGAACATCTTCAACCCTCAAATATCGTGGATTCATTGCCACTATATGCATAGCAATATCTGAAGCCAAAGTCTTGAATTCCTCGTTTCTAGCGACAAAATCCGTTTCACACAAAAGTTTTACTATCGCACCCACTTGATTATTAGAATGAATATAACTGGCAATCGTTCCTTCTTGAGTATTTTTTTCCGATTTTTTCAAGGCCTTTTTCAATCCTTTTTTCCTCAAAATTTCAATTGCTTTTTCTTCATTTCCTTCAGCCTCTTCTAATGCTTTTTTGATATCTGCTATTCCCAATCCAGTTCTTTCTCTCAAACTTTTTATTTTTTCTAAACTCATAGTATTTATATTTTTAGGATTTGCACGTTTTTTTTGAAAAACTAGCGAAAAAAAATACAAGACTTCATAATTCTTCGCCAAAAATTGAAAAATATTTTTATTTAATCAATTGTATCTCAAAAATTTTATTCCAAGAGCGCAAGTTATGATTTATAAAAAAACTAATTTCCAAATCCAGCTTTATTTTTGATCTTTTGACGATTTTTTTCCAATTTGACTTTTTCCATCTAAAGCAGCTTTCACAATATATCCAAGCATCAACTTCAAAGAAGAGACCGCATCTTCATTGGCTGGAATTGGATAATCTATTCCCCTAATATCAACATTTGTATCTGCCAAAGCGATGATGGGAATATTTTTTTTAAGCGCTTCTTTTACCGCCAAATTATCTTCCTGAATAGACACCACAAAGATAGCTCCTGGCAGTTTCTTCATATTTTTTATTCCACCCATTCTAAATTCCATTCGTTCCAATTCTTCTCCTTTTTTCATTTCTTCAAACTTGGTATATTTGGAATATTCTCCTCGTTCTTTTTTCTCCTCTCCTTCTCTTAAATACCTGGTTCTGGAAGAAATTATTTCAAAATTGGTGAATGTCCCACCAAGCCATCTCTCGCAAACATAGGGCATTTCACATTTTTTAGCAGCTGATTGAATGATTCTTTTAACTTGCTTTTTTGTCCCCACAAAAAGGATATCTTGACCTGACGAAACAATATCTTCAATAAATTTCATCGCTTCTCTCAACCTAAGAGCAGTTTTTTGCAAATCCAAGATATTAATACCATTTTTAGTGGCGAAAATATATTCATTCATTTGCGGATTTTTTCTAGATTTATGATGACCAAAATACACTCCGTTTTTGAACATATCCTCCACACTTATTTTCATTTCAGAAAAATCAATCTGAGAAAAATAATCCTCCTCATATTTATTTCTTTTTCTCTCTAACTTGACTTTCTTTTCAGAATCAATGACAATCTCTTCTTCAACCATCTTTTTCATATTTTTTTTCCTTAAATTATTAATGCTTGAAAAATCAAGCTTCCGCTATTCTTTTATTTGTCGTTTTTTTAAAAAAACGGAAATTGAATATCTTTGCCAAAACGACTTTATGAAAAAAATACTTTGGCAAAACCAGGATCAAAATCTAAAAGAATATGAGTTATGTTTTCAAAAAATGCACATTATCAAAACATTTTCACTCCAAGAAAATAATTTCTTTTCTAGAGCGACAAATGTCTTTAGAAAAACGCCACCAATCCATTTGAATCTAAAAAAGATCCAAACTTATACCTAAGCAATATACCAAACCCTGCCGGTCTTGTCAATTTTAAATTGATGTGCTAGATTAGTTCAATGAGAGTTAAAAACACTGAAAAATAAATTATATTCATAATCCATAAATAATTAAATTGTATGAAAAAAAATGTTCACCCCAAATATTATTCCAACGCTAAAATAATTTGCGCTTGCGGAAATATCATAGAAACCGGTTCCACTGTTTCAGAAATGAAAGTGGAAATTTGCGGAGCTTGCCATCCTTTTTACACAGGGAAAAAGAAACTTCTAGACACAACCGGAAGAGTAGAAAGATTCAAACAAATAACCGAGAAATTCAAACAAAAAAAAGCGACTCTGACAGAAAAGAAAAGTCGTTCTAAAAAACCCAAAGCGGAAACTAAAAAAGTCGTTTCTAAAAAAAAGAAAAAGAAATAATCAACTTTATTTTTTAGACAATCTTGCCAAACAATTTCTTAGTTTATTTTTGCTAAATTTATTGCTAATTGTCAAAAAGCGATTTATTGGAAATTTTTTTAGCGTGTATTACTAGACATATAAAATATAGAAATAGTCAATTAAATAAAAAACATCCGAAAGGATGTTTTTTAATTGACTAAAGAGAACCTACCAAAACTAAAAAGTACCACGCAAATTTTACCGTTTCGCCCACTGAGGAGATTTTCTCGCTTTTTTCAAGCCCGGTTTTTTTCGTTCCACTTTTCTGGAATCCCGAGTTAAAAAACCCTGAGCTTTTAATATCTTTTTAAAATCTTTATCAAAAACAACTAATGCTCTAGCTATTGCTAGTCTTGTTGCTTCCGCTTGAGAGTTTATCCCTCCTCCGGAAACTTTAACTTCCGCGTCAAAACCGTTTTTTTCTCCCACAAGCGTTAATGGAGATTCAGCCAAAGGAATCAATCTTTTAATGGAGAAAAAATCTTCATTTTTTTTACCATTTATCAGCAAAGAAAAACCGCTCTTTTTTTTAGGAAAAATTTTCACCCTCGCCACAGATGTTTTTCTTCTTCCAACCGCGTAAAAGTAATGTTGGGTTTTCTCAATTTCATTTTTTTCAGTTTCTTCCCTATCTGCACTGACTTTTTGATCTAATTCTTTTTTTAAAATCTTTTTTGTTGCCATATATTTTAGTGTTTTATCTCAATTTTATGTTCGTGCTTTTCGTCTTTATATATAAAAAGTCTGTTGATACTTCGGTCTCTTAATTTATTTTTGGGAAGCATTTTATAAACCGCTTCTTGAATCACTTGGCGAGAATCTTTTTTGATTTTATCTTTCAATTTGACTGTCCGCAAACCGCCCGGATAACCGCTAAAATAATTATATACTTTTTTTTCCATTTTTTGACCGGTAACATTAAGACTATCGGAATTTATCACCACCACAAAATCTCCTCCATCAATATTAGGAGTAAAATCAACTTTATTTTTTCCTCGCAAAACAGTTGCAATCTGAGTTGCCATTCTGCCCAAAACCATCTCTTTTGCATCAAACAAATGATACTTTCTTGTTATGCTTTTTCTTGTGTTTTTTTCTTTTGGCATTCTTTTGAACTATTAGAAATTAATCCTTAAAACTAAACAAATTCAATAATCGCCATTCTAGCCGAATCGCTTTTTCTTGGGGATAATTTCACTACTCGTGTATATCCGCTTACTCTTTTTTCAAATTTTTTCAAAAATTCTCCGGTAATTTTTTTCACTGCCATTCCCGGAATTGTTTTTTTAATATCCCGAATAACCGCCACTTTTTTTTCTTCCTGCTGAGATAATTTAGCTTTATTGATAATTCTATCAATTTTTTTCTTCAATTCTTTGGCTTTAGTTTCGGTTGTGGTAATTTTTTCTTGCATAATCAAACTGCCCAGCATTGTTTTAAAAAGAGCTTTTCTTTGATCCTTCTCTCTGCCTAATTCTTTTTTTTTCTTTAACTTTTTCATATTTCCTTCGAAAAATTTATGTTATTTGCAACAACTTATTTTTCATTTAAGATAAAACAGTCTATTTCTCTTTTTTTAAATTAATTCCAAAATCTCCAATGGCTTTTTTAATTTCTTTAATACCTTTCGCTCCCATTCCTTCTAAAGAAGACAACTCCTCCTCTGTTAATTTGGCGATATCTCCCACTGTTTTAACTTCGCTTTTTTCCAAAACATTAAGCGTCCGAGTAGAAAGATTTTTCAGCTCAACTATTTCTTTTTCTTTTGGTTTTTCTTTTTCTTCCTCTTTCGCTTCTTTTTCGGCTTTTTCTTTTTCATTTTTCACTATTGTCTCTTTTTCCTCCTTTTCATTAGCCTCCAAAATATCATTTTTTTCTTGTTCTTCATCTTCTTCTCCTATTTTTTCCATTGTGGAAAATTGTTTTACCAAAACACCCACTGCTTTAGAAAAAGCTTCTATTGGAGAAAGACTGCCATCAGTCAAAATTTCAAGACTTATCTTTTCAAAATCGGTTCTTTTCCCTACTCGCGTATTGGAAATGCTATAATTGACTTTTTTTATAGGAGTATAAATCGCATCCAAAGCAATCACACCCACTTCTTTATCGGTTCTATTTTGTTGTTCCACTGGAACATAACCAATACCTTTTTCTATGGTAAATTCCATCTCCAATTCTCCGGAAGATTTTGTAATAGTCGCGATATGAGCATTTTTATTAACCACCTCCAAGTTGGAAGAACATTCTATCATTCCGGCATTGATTTTTTTCTCCCCCTTGACTCTTAATGTCGCTGTTGTTTTTTCAACGTCAAAAAGTTTGAATCTTATTTGTTTCAAATTAAGAACAATTTGGATAACATCTTCCAAAACATCAGGGATAGCGGAAAATTCATGATTGACTCCTTTTATCTTGACTGCCGTAATTGCAGATCCGTCCAAAGAAGAAAGCAACACTCGCCTTAGTGCGTTTCCTAATGTTGTCCCGTATCCAGGATAACAACCGATTATTTCTATTAGTCCCGCGTTTTCCCCCGCAGGAATATATTTAGTTTTTTGAGGAAGAGGTATTAATTGCATTTTTTTCGGTTTTTGTCTTGAAGACAAAAACAATTATTTATTAAAATAATATATACTTATTTTGACTGATTTATAATATTTTTTTATCTTTATCTGGAATAATATTCTACAATCATCTGAGTATCAACATTAATGCCAATTTCTTCTCTTCGCGGGAAAGCCGTCACTTCACCAGAAAACTTAGACAAATCCACTCGCAACCAAGAAGGAAAATCTTTTTTATTTTTGACAATCTGTTCTAAGTTTTTAAAATATTTATTTTCCGCTTTATTGATTTTTACCGCCACAAATTGTCCCAATTTAGTCTCATAAGAAGGAATAGAAACTTTTTTCCCATTAACCGTTATCATTCCATGACCGACCAATTGTCTAGCTAACGCCCTAGAATCAGCCAAACCCATTCTGTAAACAACATTATCTAGTCGCATTTCCAACCTGGCAAGAAACAAATCTCCCGTTATTCCTTTTTTTTCTTTTACTTCTTCAAAATGTTTTTTGAACTGTTTTTCCAAAATCCCATACATTCTTTTCATTTTTTGTTTGGCTTGAAGTTGAAGCCCATATTCGCTCAAAGCTCTTTTTTTTATCGTTTTTCCGTGCGCTCCCGGAATATAAGCTTTTCTAACCATAGCACATTTAGCCGTTTGGCAACGATCACCTTTAAGAAAAAGCTTTTCTCCGGCTCTTCGGCACTTTTTACATTTTGGATTTATATCTCTAGCCATAAAATTATTTATCTTACACTTTAAATTGAAAAATTAAATCCTTCTGGGTTTTTTAGGACGACACCCATTGTGCGGAATAGGCGTTATATCTTTTATCAAACTCAAATCAAATCCATTTCCTGCCAAAGTTCTGATAGAAGCTTCTCGTCCGCTTCCCACTCCTTTGACAAAAACTTCCAATTCTTTAACTCCATATTTTTTTACTTTTTCAGAAACATTGGCAACTACTTGAGTGGCCGCGTAAGGAGTGGCTTTTTTAGCACCTTTAAATCCCAAAAGACCTGAAGATGCCCATCCTAAAACATTGCCATTTAAATCAGAAATACTTACTAGAGTATTGTTATAAGAACATTTTATCGTCGCGCGACCTTTCAAAATCTGTTTCCTAATCTTCTTAACTTTCTTTTTTTCCAACGAAATTTCTTTAGAATCGTTTGACCCATTTTCATTTTTTTCTGTTAGAGTTTTTTTCTCAACCTTCAAGACCTCAACTTTTTCAGTTGTTTTTTCTTTTTCAGTTTTTTTTAAACTCTTCTCTTTTGTATTCATTAATCTTATTTTCTTAACTTTAATAATATAAAATAATATAACCAAAAAATCCCGGTTTCTAAGTCTTTTCCGTTTTCACTCTTCCTGAACCCATTGTTCTTCTGACATTGCCTCTCAATGTTCGATTATTCGTTTTAGTTCTTTGACCGCGAGAAGGCAAACCACGCTGATGTCTTATTCCTCTATAACAATTCACTTCTCTGAGTCTTTTAATATTGTCTCTCACCTCGTGTTTAAGTTCTCCTTCCGTTTTTATCTTGTTCTCTATATAACTTCGGATTTTATTTTCTTCCTCCGCACTTAAATCTTTCGTTCTTTTGTTCTCGTCAACTCCAACCTCTTTCAAAACCTTAGAAGCAATAGCATTCCCTATTCCATATACATAAGTTAATGATATTACTATTCTTTTTTCATCTGGGATATTGATTCCCGCTATTCTTAACATAATTTTAACTTTTTTTGATTGGAAATTATTTTTTCAAAAAAATTATCCTTGCCTTTGTTTATGCTTTGGATTCTCGCAAATAACATAAAGTTTTCCTTTACGTTTGACAACTTTGCATTTATCACAAATTTTTTTGACTGAAGCTCTCACTTTCATATTAATTTTGACGAAAAACAAAATTCTTTCGCATTTTCCGCTTTTATTCTTAAATTATATTTTGTTAAATCTATTTCAATCTTTGAACTATTCTTCCTTTAGTCAAATCATACGGACTCATCTCAACAATCACCCTATCACCCGGAATCAAACGAATATAGTTAACTCTCATTCTTCCGGAAATATGAGCCAAAATTTCGTGATTATTATCCAGTTTCACTTTAAAAGTGGCACTGGGCAAATTTTCCACGACTTCTCCTTCCATTTTGACTAATTCTTTATCTTGAGACATTAATAATATTTTTTATAAAACAAAAAAAGACGGGAAACTCTCCCGACAAAAAACAAAAATTTTTCTGCCAAGAGATATTGCCGGACCAAATTCTTGAAGACAAAAATCCCTCTATTTTACAAAATCTTTTAAAATTTATTTTCAAAAATCAAAAAACATTTTTCAAACCAAAAACTTAACTTAATCAAGTCTAATCTGTTTTTTTTTAATTGTCAAGTCTTATTTCTACTCGCTTAGCTTGAAAAGGTATCCTGCCTTTCAAAAAAGATGGCCAATATTCTATACTCGCTCCATCAATGTCTGGAAAATTGTCTAAATAATTTTTCAAATAATCCTCATCTTTACCCAAAATATTACTTTTAATTTCTTCTATGTTTATATCAGGAATCAGATTCGCTTTTGCATGAAATTTAATATTAATCAATCCGGTTCTAAAATTAGGATCAGCCTTGCCAAAATCCAAAGAAATAAAATCCTCGTCCACATTCACCGATTCACTTTCTCTTTCGGCAATCATTGAAGAAACCATTTTTTTGATTTCCTTATCCGAAAAAACCAACGCCGAAACTTTCATTTGAACCGTCATTTGAAAAGATTCTGCCACATCTCCTGGTGAATTAGAAATTTTATATACCGCTTCTTCCTTATTGATAGCATCTTCCAAAACTATTTTTTCCGCCCCAGCTTTCTCTTTTATTTTTTCCACGGCGGACTGATTGAGTTCATTTAATAGTTGTGCTTTGGCCTTTTGAATATCTTCTTCTGTAACAGAATTGGATTTTTTTTCTTCTTTTCCTCCTCCCGTCATAGTGCTTTCGGATTTGGCATAAAATTTGGTATATTTTTCCAAACCGCTATCTTGGAAACCGGGAATTGTAAATTTGGCAGGACCAATATTAAATTCTTCCCCGGGCTTATCAGCCACAACTCTCGCCTCTATCTCTCCCGGAACAAAATTATCTCCTTCTTTTTTCGCTCCTGGAACAGTCACTCCTTCGGAAAGACGGAAAAGTTTTCCGTCTTCACTCAAAAATCTGGTAGTTGCCACGAGAGATTGTTCCTCTGTTCCATATTCATTGAAAATTTTGATTGTTCCACTCGCCTTCTGATTAGAAACCGATTTCTCTCCCGTAGCGTTAAATGTTTTTGAAATTTCGTTAACCATCTCTACAGTTTCAGCCGGAATAACTTTTTTTTCAAAATCCGCCGAAGAAGAATTAATGTCTCCCATTATTTCAGAATCCACCGCTCTATTTTTTATCTTAGGAGTCAAAATGATAGAAGACTTAGGAATAAAAAGATACGCCAAAGCTCCTCCTCCCGCCAAAATGCCCAAAAAAAGAAAACTCAAAAATATTTTTTTAAACTTTGAAGATACTCCATAATCAGATTGGGAATAATTTTGTTTTTTAACAAACTTCTCGGAAGAATTGGATGGATAGAAAAAATTTTTTATCTTTTCGTCTTGATTAAAAATATTGCTTTCTCTTGGAAATTCATCCTTTTTTTCGCTTTCTTCAAACGCTTTGTTTTTTTCTATTTCGGACAAGGTTCTCCCAAAGTTGGGACGCACAGGAGAAAATTTTTGATTATCGGACAAAAAACCATTCTTAGATTTGATTGAATCGGCGGGCGAACCCAAAACTAATTCTTTGTTGACAATGCGTTCTTTTTTTATTTCCATTTCTTTCTCTTTTGCCCGTTGAGAAAATGGGTATTGGAGAAATTCTTCTCCCTGTTTTTTTGAAGAAGAAAAAAAATTTTCCGATCCGATATTTTTTGTTTTGTCTTGATTTATTTCTACCCCATTTTTTTCTTGATTTTCAAATTTCTCTTGATTATAAAAATTTTTTTCTTCTATCATTTCTTTTTCATCTTCAATATTATCCATTTTCTGCTGAACAAGAATTCCCGCTTTTTCCACCAAAAACTTGCCCAATTTATCTTGAGTAACAATCATAAGTTGCAAGTTTAAATCATCCGCCTCTTTTTTCAACACCATTAAATTGATAATGCTTTGAATGAGAAGAGCTCCTTTGGGAACCACTATAATCACTTCTTTGTATTGAGCGTTCTTAATCTTTTCCACCACTGAAGTTATCTCTTCGTCAATATCAATATAAAAAGTTTGATGCATATTTTTATTTTTGTTTAAACTTATTTATTCTCTCTATTTTAAAACAGAAAAATCATTTTTGAATCATCCTGACTGCTTGTCTCAAAATTCCTGCTAACATTTTTTCTTCACCAATGAGATCTAACGCTAAATTAGCCAATCCCATTGGAGTTATATCTTGAGGATTTCTCAATTCTCCGGTTTTATCAATTATATTCACCACATCTTTCGGCTGGAGAAAACTAACTTTTACCGCTTTGGCAAAAGGCAATTTCTTTGTCCATTGAGAGGAAAGCAATATATTTTTTATCTCAGGCAAAGCGGATCCGCCCCCGCAAAGGAAAATTTTATACGGCAAAAGATCAGCCTCGGAAAATTCCGTCAAAGACAACTCTATTCCACGAAGCCAAACCTCACAATCATTCTGAAACTTTTTTTCAATTTTCGCTCGTAAACCAGGACTCAAATTCCCCAAAGAATATTTAACCTTCAAAATTTCCGCTTCTTCAAAACTGATATTAAAATCTCGGGAGAGTCTTTTGGTAAAAGCTCTTCCTCCCAACCCAAATATTTTTGTTCCTTCTAATCCGCCGTTTCTCACTACCGCCACATCCGTTGTTCCTCCACCAATATCTATAAAAATAGCGCTAAAATCAACTGAATCCTCCGCACTCATAGAACGTGCTACTGCGTAAGGTTCCGCCGCGATATTGAGTAAATTTAAATTTAAATCATTGGCGATTTTTTGCAAAGCTCCCAAATGCATCATTGGAGCATAAGCGTTAAAAACCGAGATAGAGACATCTCGCCCTTGAAAGCCTACTGGATTGGAAATTTTATATCCGTCAATTCTCACATCCACAATCACCGCATTGATCAATTTTACATCTATCTCGCTATGACCGGTTTCCCATGCCAATTGTTGGCGAATTCTGTCAAAAGCCTTCCATTGAACTTTCTGAATGATATTTTTCAGCTCCGGCACATCAATGCGAATTTCGGAATTGATCCTTTCATAATGAACAGTTGTTGTGGTTCCTTTGACTAGCTCTCCGGCGATTCCCACTATTGTTTTTTCCACCCTTTTTATTCCCGCCATATTTTTGGCATTGTCAATCGCTTTTTTGCAATTGGCAATAACTCCGGAAATATCAGAAACCGCTCCGCTATGCATATCTTTTATCCCCTGTCGAGCTCTTCCCACTCCTTTAACCACACCCAAACCTGAATCTTCGTCCAATTTAAAAACCAACGCCTTAACTACTTCCGTTCCAATATCCAAAGAAATAAAATGCTCTGAATATGAATATTTTTTACCTAAAATTTTAGAAAAAATTCCCATTATTGAAAAAATAAAAAAAATTGTTTTAGTTTTCTAATTTTTGTAAACTTAAAAAATATTTTCAAAAAAACCGAAAAATTATATCTTCCAGTAAAATTTTTAAGACTATTTTAATTATAAAACAAAAAACTAAATTAGACAATAGTCTGTTTTGTCAGCCCTGTTTTTGTCAGCCCATTTAAATCTTAATCAGACCCACCAAAATTTTAACTTTCTCCTCGTCAATTCTTTGTGCATATGATTTTACATTCACGTCTTCGGTTATATTTCCTTCTTTTAGCGATGTACTAACAATAGCTCCATTCGCATATTTAAAAAGTTCAGATACATTATTTTTGTCCGTACCGCTTCCTACTAAAATCGGAAAGCTCCCCACTGCACTTCTAATCTCTTTTAACTCATTAATATCAGGGCTTTGTCCTGTCCATTTCCCCGTAACAATGATTGCATCAGATCCATTCTCCATAGCTAATTTCGCTGATGTATTAATGTCATATTCTGATATCCATCCGGCGCCATGCGTCGGTCGGGATATTTATTTAAGTCGCTTTTTGATTTCATCGATCAAAGCTTTCCGGATTTGATCGAAGGCGTAGCCCGACGCTTCACTTTGCGTTTCTTCGTTGGATAACTCCGTCGTGAGCTTTCCCATCAGTTCACCGATTTCGTCGGAGATATTATCTTCGAGATTTTCGGCAAGCAATTCAGCGACTGCTCCGATGCGACTGCGCATCACTTTTCCACGCATTTCACTACGAATGCGTTGTTTAATTTTCGTTAGATTTTTCATAAGAGTGTTTGTCAACTTATGTAAACTTATTGCGGACTCAGGCGCCACGTGCCTCGACCTTCAGACGAGCGAAATTAATTTCGAGATCGGGGTTTTCGGCATAGAAAAAACCCGTGCTCTTCGCACGGGTTTCCCCTTTTAATCCGCAACTACGGATTACCTGGCTTTATTTTTCAGCTCCTACTTCCCACAACACTTCTTATACTTTTTACCCGATCCACAAGGACAAGGTTCGTTTCTGCCCACTTTTTTTTCATTTTTGAAAGGTGCTTGAATGGATGAGTTTTGAAAAGACGCTTCTGATTTTTGACTCCCGGAAAAATTCTCTTGCTGAGACATTTTTTCTTTATCGTTATTGTATGTTAAATCAGTCTGTTCTTGTGCCTCAAAATTATTCGCGGAAACATTAACACTAACCCTGAAAATTGCGCTTGAAATTGTGGCACGAATGTTTTCCACTAAATGAGAAAACATCGTAAAAGATTCCCTTTTATATTCAATCAACGGATCTCTCTGTCCATAACCTCTAAGTCCAATTCCTTCACGAAGATAATCAATTTCATCCAAATGATTCATCCACATCACATCAATCGTTTGAAGAGTTAAAAATCTCTCCACCAGACGCATATTTTCCTTTCCCAACTCTTGCTCTTTTTTGTTATAAGCT
>Ga0100397_1001040_pt1 | contig 16447 bp, 20 predicted proteins | sample CryGeymeta201521_FD_81550 | JGI IMG/M metagenome (GOLD analysis project Ga0100397, IMG submission 81550) | Groundwater microbial communities from Crystal Geyser aquifers in Utah, USA - Crystal Geyser metaG 2015-21 | ecosystem: Environmental > Aquatic > Deep subsurface > Groundwater | place: USA... | reverse complement strand
TTTGAGGTCGTGATCTTGAGTCTTACTTCCAGAGTATTGTTAGTCAATTTTTCCATGTTACCCGGCTTTTCAAAACCGATTACTGTATCTGTATTGCTCTGACAATACTCTGTAGGTATTTTGTATTTATCGTCGCCTTGCCCATCTATCCATGATCTGATGTCACTCTCCCAAACATTGCTCTCCTGTTTCAGGACATAGTACTCTTTCTCGTCATACTCGCCCTGGGCAATATCTACGTCAGTAGCGAGCTTACTCTGGTCTGCTTTACATACCTTGACTTTGGTATGGATTGGATCCGGTTCAAGTGGCACAGTCCCTTTGACAAAGTAATCAGCACGAGCTGGATAACCATCGTGTTCTGGATATCCAGATACCGTGTCGACTTGTCTAGCTTCAACCCCAGGTGGTACGACAAAATCGTCCCCCTTGTACTTTTCCCAGGTTTTGAGAATTATCTTACGCCAAATAGGGGAGGCACCAGTTACACCTGAGGCTACCTCTTTCATTGACGAGTTGTCATTGTTCCCCACCCACACACCTACAACTGCTTTGGTACTCCACCCAATCGTCCAGTTGTCCCGCTTATCATTGGTTGTCCCCGTCTTGACCGCAATCGCTTTCCCATTCATGTTGAGGTAACTATTAGCCCCAAAGGTCAAAAGTCGTGCATTGTTGTCATACAAGACATGATTGATCAAAAAGGCCACTTCTTCGCTCAGCACTCGCTGTTTCTGTGCTTGTTTTGCTTCATAAAGTGTCTTGCCATCCTTGGTTACTTTGAGGATTGAAACTGGCTCGACTTTTTCCCCTCCATTAGCAAAAGCCGAGTAGGCATGGACCAGATCAAATAGTCTTACCTCACCACCTCCCAGGGTTACAGAGAGTCCAAATCTACTCATATTGGCGGCAGTAGGAGCCAAACTATCAAAACCCATATCATAAGCCGTAGTCAACATATCTTTGAGTCCGACCAGTGATAGTAGTTTGACGGCCGGGACGTTTAGAGAACTACCCAGGGCAAAACGTAGTTGGACTGGCCCACGGAACTTCCCATCGTAGTTTTTCGGTTCATAAAACTCACCTTCTTTCCCACCTGGGAACTTGGTCGGCACGTCCAAGAGCATCGAAGCCGGAGAGTACCCCTTGGCAAATGCGGTAGCATACGTGACTGGTTTGATCGCACTTCCCGGTTGTCTCATCGCCAGAGTTACATTTACTTGACCATCATAATCAGGTGCAAAATAGTCCTTTGATCCCACCATCGCCAGGATCTCTCCATTTTCTGGGTTCATGACCATGACCGCTCCATTGGTCACATGTACACTCTCTAGTTTATCTATTTCTTCTTTCACAGTAGTCTGAGCATAATCTTGTAGTTCTGAGTCTAGGGTAGTAGTTACAGTATATCCACCCTCTTCAACTAGCGCCTCTCCAAGCAAATCCACGAGTTGATCTTTGACATAAAAGACAAAATGTGGAGCCTTGAGTGCCGCCGATTGCTGCCGAAATTCTACTTTGGGTAGCTCAACTAAGAGTGATTCCTCTTGGTCTTTGGAGATGTCCCCATCTTCTCTCATACGTCTTAGTACCGCAGTCGCTCTCGCTACATATGCCTGTTTATCACTGCCGTAGGGCGAATAGCGTGAAGGTGCTTGTGGCATCCCAGCCAGGATCGCCGACTGGATCAAGGTCAGATCCTTTGGATCTACCCCAAAATAGCGCTCGCTGGCCGCCCCAATCCCTATCGCCGTCCCTCCGTATGGGGCTTCGTTCAAATACATCTGCAAAATTTCATCTTTACTAAACTTCTTCTCGATCTGCATTGAGAGAATTAGTTCTTTGAGTTTGCGTGTCAGCGTCCTGTCTGATGATAGTAGTACATTCTTCACTAGTTGTTGGGTGAGGGTAGACCCGCCCTGTGCTCGCCCCATCGTAAACAAACGCAAGAATCCTCGCAAATACCCAGAGACACTAAATCCTTGGTGAATATAAAACTCCTTGTCTTCAATTGCGATTGTTGCTTGCTGGAGCTCTTTGGGTACGTCGGCCAATTTGATCGGGATGCGATTATAGTCTTGATACAGTTCGTAAAGTGTCCCATCATCACGATCCGTAATCTTAGTCGAAAATCCCTCTCGCCGGACAATTTTGTTTGGGTCAGGTAGACTCTTGGATACCCAGGCCACCATAATCAGCAAGATAAAAATTGACGCCAAAGTCCCAAATAGGACAGTCAATCCTAGGTACTTAATGATCGTGGGCTTGTCCCAGTGCCTTTTCCCAAAACTACTTGTCCGTCCATACTTGCGCTGTTTCCAGGTTCTTGCCCAATCTTGCATACTGCTTAGTATAATGCTTTAATCAAATTATGGCTACCAAACTTTTGCAAAACATTAACTGGACTCCAATTTTCAAATACCTTGACAAGAATTTTGCTACCAAGCAAGATGTAGCCAATCTTAAAGAAGAATTGGTTGAAAAAATCTCCCATCTTCCAACCAAAGAGGAATATTACTCAACAATGGACAAATGGATGAAAGCCACTTCAACACATGATATAGAAAAATCTGCTCACAAAAACGCTCATAAGCGCATCGAGGATCACCTCAACTTTTCCCATACCCTATAGTAGGTATTGACAATTATCATCCGTTCGTGATATAAACCATCCACAAGTTAATAGGAAAGCGTTGAAGGAGCCTTCAGTAGGTATTCACACGGTAACTAGAGAATTGACGGCTGGTGCAAGTCAATCAAGTGTGAATATTCGAATTACTCTCCCAAGCAGATCTGACAAAATCAGATACGGCAGTCACCGTAAATAGACTAAGATGTGTCACACAAGATACAGAGCATCTGAACAAACTAGGTTACCTAGGTTATTTCAGATCCCGTGTATAGCGGGATTTTTCTTGTCCGCCGTAGCTTTACGCGGAGGAGGATATAACGAGGTAGCAAAGCAAGGTTGGTATCGTCTTACTAAAGACCCCTGCACAAGTTCCCACTTTTTTGGGAGTTTGTGTGAGGGCTTTTTTGTATATACTAAAGCTGAGATGCCCGAGTCCGGTCAAAGGGGCTTGTCTGTAGAACAAGCGGCGCAAGCCTACGGGGGTTCAAATCCCTCTCTCAGCACTATGAAAATAAAAATTGAAGAACTAATCAAGCTAAACCCACTCATCTGGCCAAACCAGCCTGATATAGTCGTGAATCCAAATCATTCAAACATTTTCCTTGGTGGGGGAGTAGCCACCAAGAACCAAATTTCTCGCTCAGTTCCTTTTGACTTGCTTGGATTCATGCTAACCGCCGAACAAATGAATAGGTTGACCAAAGGAGAAATTCATCTCCTCATTGCCGACCAGCACGCTTGGCTAGCCAATCAAATAAACCAGGATGAAGCTAAGCTTGCTACCCAAAAGCTCAAGGACATTATCTCCAATATCATCACGTGTTTTAAACTGAAAGACTGGAGTATTCACCTAGCTTCCGAGATCTTTCCTGGTACTACAGAGAGTAACTACGAAACACTAGAAACTCGTGATATCAACCTATTTACGACTAACCACGGCGTCGGTATCAAAATCGGATGGACCTTTTCACCAAAAGAAATAGGCATCACTGACGAGTCTCATTTTGATACTCTTCACAATCTACCCACTATCCTCATCAAGCCAGGTCTTACTAGTGATCCCGCCAAACCTCACGAGAGTCCATATATCTGCACAGATCCAACTACTAGGATAGTCTTTGGCACTTCCAATAATTGGGACGTCTCTCCTGCCGTCAAAAATCACCTTCGCAATATCTGCCTCCTTTTCGAAAATCTCATTGAACCGTTCCCACCCAAAACTCCTCGTTATTAATGGCACCGCTACTTTCACAATTAAAAGCAAAAAACAATTAGTAAAAAGTGGAGAGCTCGTCATTATCCCCATGAATACTCCATATTCATATGCCGGAGACATGGAATGTTTCCTGGTGCATTCACCAGCTTTCGACAAAACTAAGGAAATCAAGTTATAATAAATTTGGAGAACATTATGGAAAACAAAGACTTATTAACTCGTCGTGTCGCCAAAATCTTACCGGATAGGACAGGGTTAGAAAAATTAATTGCGGGCAAGAAAATCCGCCTCTACCAGGGCTTTGACCCAACCGGTGGTCATCTCCACTTGGGTCACGCTGTCGGGATGCGCAAACTCATGGAGTTTGCGGATGCCGATCACGAAGTCATCTTCCTCTTTGGTACCGGAACCGTGCTCGTGGGCGACCCCTCCCTACGCGACACCGGCCGTAAGCTGATTACTCAAGAGGAAATCGACGATAATATTAAGGACTGGAAAAGACAAGTTTCCCCAATCGTCGACTTTGACAAAGTCACCATTCGGCAAAATGGAGATTGGCTTACCAAGCTCAATCTCAAAGACATTATCGAGATCGCCAGCAACATCAGCGCCACTCAGCTGTTTAAGCGAGAATCGTTCACACGACGTATAGAAAAGGGTGACCCTGTCTGGTATCACGAGACTATGTACCCACTCCTGCAAGGATACGACTCTGTCGTCATGGACGTAGATCTAGAAATCGGTGGCACCGACCAAGAATTTAACATGCTCGTAGGTCGTGAACTCCAAAAAAAGATGAATAATCGCGATAAATACGTCCTCATGACACCTATGATCCCCGGAACCGATGGCAAGAAAATGAGCAAGTCTACTGGCAACTGCATCTTCCTCGACGACGCTCCAGAAGTTATCTATACCAAACTCATGGCTGTACAAGACAGTCTTATGTCTACTTACTTCGAACTGTTGACAGATCTCTCTATGGATGAGATCGCTTCGCTTGATCCATCCAAGCCGATTGAAAACAAAAAGCGCCTTGCCTACGATATCACTCGTCAGTTGCATGGCGAGGCTGGTGCCAAAGCAGGCGCTACCTACTACGATACCGTGGTTCAGCCCAAAGTTGCTCCCTCCGATCTGCCAGTAGTCACAGTCAAATCTGGCACCCCTGTCCTAGATATTCTCAAATTAGCTAATCTAGGAGTGAGTAATAGCGAAATCAAACGTATGCTCGAACAGGGCGGAGTAGAAGTCAAAGATGATATTCTCAAATTCGGCAAGCATACTTTTAGAAAAATTATCTATGAACCATGAGCTATAAACTATGAGCTTAACTCGCCGCCAGCGCAAGATCTGGACCGTGATTACCGCCATCTCCACCCTGGCTCTTCTGGCCATGTCGTTTGCACCATTCTTTAGCTAATAAGCTAAACTATAGTTATGCAACTATCAGCAGTACCTGGGATTGGCGAGAAGACCCTTCATACTCTTGCGTCTCATCAACTATCTACGATCCACGATCTAATAACTTACTTTCCCCGTAGCTACCGCACCTACCATGCCACGAGCGCGTCCCACGCGCACCTTGACGACTGGGTTACGCTCACCGGTACGCTCACAAGGCCTATCAGCAAGCACACAACCCACGTCACCACCCAGCTCTCTACCTTCGCCGACGAGTCCGGCAGTTTGACCCTCCGCTGGTTCAATATGCCATATCTGCCTCGTTCGATCGATCCAACCGCTCTCTACCAGATCCGGGGTCAGCTCACCATTTTTGGCAATACTCGCCAAATTGTCGCCCCCCAATTTACTAAATTGCCAACTACCAGCTACCAACTACCAGCTACTCTTATCCAACCTATCTACCCATCCCTTGGTACTCTCAAATCAGGAGTCCTGCGCAAAATAATTCGCTCTGCCCTCGATTCATTATCCAAAATATCTGATCCGCTCGCACTATCTATTCGCCAAAAGCACCACCTTATTGATCTAGATTCTGCCATTCGCACCCTCCACAACCCACCTTCAAGGACAGTCCTTGAAGGTGCAATCCATCGCCTGGCCTTTGACGAACTCTATACTCTCCAACTAGAGAGTTTAGAAAAGTCCGAACTCAACAAAATACCTACGACTCCACTCCACTGGAATACTGAAACACTGGAACACTGGATCACTGATTTACCGTATATCCCCACCTCTGCCCAAACTAGAGTCATTAAAGAAATTCTCGCCGATCTGAGCAAACCGATCGCGATGCATCGCCTCTTGGCGGGGGAAGTTGGCTCCGGCAAAACTATGGTGGCTGCCGCAGCCTCTTATGCTACTCATCTCTCAGGTTTCCAAACCCTCGTCATGGCACCCACCCAAATCTTGGCTGAGCAACTTGCCGCCTCTTTCACTTTGCTCCTGAGTGATCTCTCCGTCTCACTTGTCACTGCAGGATCCAGTGGTAGCCTAGAGGCAGATATTGTAGTGGGTACTCAAGCTCTCCTATCTCCCAAACACAAACCTGCCAAAGTTGGCCTAGTCATCGTCGATGAGCAACACAAGTTTGGGGTCAAACAACGTGATTACTTGGCTTCGTTGACTCCCGCGCCTCATGTTTTGACTATGACCGCTACCCCGATCCCTCGCACCCTCGCTATGACTATTTTCTCCAACCTAGATATCTCTCGTCTCGATGAGCTACCCGCTTCACGTTTACCTATCAAAACTTATCTAGTAGGGGAAGAAAAGCGTGAACGTGCCTACGCCTGGATCAAAAACGAGATCACCCTCAATCACAATCAAGTCTTTGTCGTTGTCCCACTGATCGAAGAAGCCGAGGACGCAGAGGGTAATCCCCAAAAATCTCTCAAACTACTCGAAATCAATCTTAAAAAACGTTTTCCTAGTCTATCTATCGATATCATGCACGGCAAAATGAAAGAGGCCGAAAAAACAGAGCATCTCCAGGCATTTCGAGATGGTACTACCGATATTTTAGTCGCCACCAGTATGGTCGAGGTAGGACTCGATATCCCAGCAGCCAATATTATGGTCGTCGAAGATGCACAGCGTTTTGGGCTCGCCCAGTTGCACCAATTGCGTGGCCGGGTAGGCAGGGGATCAACACAAGGTTATTGTTTATTGTTCGTAGGGGCGGACCCCCGTGTCCGCCCGAAAATATATGAACGTATAAATTATTTTGCCAAAGAATCAAACGGCGAAAAACTCGCGCTCTTCGACCTCGAGAGCAGGGGACCAGGAGAGTTGTTTGGTCTCTCCCAACATGGCTTCTTTAGTCTTCGTTTTGCCTCGATTTATGATACTGCTTTATTGAAAGAAACCTATGAAGCTGTTAGAATACATCCCATATGACACCACTACCAAAACGCAAATGGTCCACCAGGCGCCAAGGCAAGAGACGAGCCAGTATCAAACTAGCTCTCCCGCAACTGGTTGAGTGCAAAAACTGCAAACAAATGAAAAAATCCCATACCGTCTGCACCAACTGCAATCAATAATGAAAACATCTACCGATCCTAGACACAAAAAACGCGAACTCAAAATCGCCAAGATTTTTGCTCAGAGTTTTATCCCAGGCTTTAGCACTCCACAAGACTCACTTATCGCCAATGCCGCTCCAGAGTGGCCACTAGCCAACATCAACAAAATTGATCTGGCAATCCTCAGAGTAGCCACCGACGAACTTATGGGCAGCGATACTCCTCCAAAAGTAGTGATTGATGAAGCTATCGAGTTTGCCAAAAAATTTGGCGCCGAAAACTCAGCTAGCTTTATCAATGGAGTCTTAGGTACTATACTTAAAAACAAGGAGCACCATGGCCAATTTACTTAAAAATGCTTTCGTTCATCGTAGTTATCTCAACGAATCAAAAGAGTTTGAAAATTCCAATGAGCGTCTTGAGTATCTGGGTGATGCTGTTCTAGAATTAGCCACTTCAGACTTTCTCTATCGCACATATCCCGACTTCCAAGAAGGTATGCTTACAAATATGCGTGCCGCCCTCGTCCGCACTGAAAGCTTGGCTGACATCGCACAAAGCTTGGATTATTCTAAAAAACTTTTAATGAGTAAGGGGGAAGAAGCCACGGGTGGAAGGGAAAATCGCTCTATTCTCGCTGACGCCCTCGAAGCTTATCTTGGTGCTCTTTATCTAGAAAAGGGCTATCCTGCCTGTGTCGAGTTCCTTCAAACCAATCTCTTTATTAAAGCCGATCGGGTTCTCAAATCAGAAACCTACAAAGACAACAAGTCACTTTTGCAAGAAATCGCTCAGTCTCGTTACAAAGCTACTCCTCTCTACAACTTACTTTCCGAGTCTGGTCCAGATCACGACAAAAAATTTGTCATGCAAGTTATGGTAGGGGATCAAACTTACGCAGAGGGTGTTGGCAAAAGCAAACAAGTAGCCCAAGAAGATGCCGCCAAAAATACACTTGAGATGATCACTCATACCTGATACAATACACGCTATGTTAAAAATCAAACTCGCCAGAATAGGCAAAAAAGCCCAACCACAATATCACGTTGTCGTCATCGAAGATCGAACTAAATCCGGTACCGATCACGTCGAAGAAATAGGTTACTACAACCCATTATCCAAAGACAAAGAGCTCCGAATTGATATGAAGTCCTACAACTCCTGGCTTGCTAAAGGTGCTCGCCCTACTGACACTGTTCGCTCCCTCGCTCTCCGCTTATCCAAAGTCACCAAATAACTAACTATGAGCTATTTACCATTAACTAATAACTAATTTATAAGGAGTTCCATGCAAGATATACTACAATTCATTCTCAAAAACATCACTACTGTCCCAGCCGACATCAAGATTGATGTACAAAATGAGGAGGGCCTGCCTGCGCAGGCAGGTACTACCAACTATATCGTGACCGTCAACCCCGCCGATGTTGGTCGTATTATTGGTAAAGAAGGCAAAGTAATCAAAGCTATTCGCACTATTATGCGTGTAATCGCCATTCAACGCGGTGTCCACATCCGCATCTCCGTCGTTTCCGAAAATGATGCCCCAAATGAAGAAATTGTCGTAGGGGCGGACCCCCAAGCTCAAGAAGATGGTAGTATTACGGTAGAGGTGTAACCTCAACCGGTGCGAACATATCTTGCTTTTGCCCTAATTCATTATTTTGAGGAATCTGGAAATTCTCAAACCAGCGATATTGTGACAACTGCTCAAAATATTTATTTTCTTCGCTTCCAAATAAAGAAATTGGTCCCTTCACGTCTATCGTTGTCGGTTGCGCCCACAACATCTCGAGTGTTACATTCAGAGAATATCTATTCTCACCTTGCACTGCGACTTTTATATCACCAATTTGCATGAGTGGCAAAATACTCTCAACTGTTCTCAAAAAACTATAGATACTATCTTGATCTCCAGTCATTTTTATTTCAGTTGCCAGCTTCTGTACACCATCCGCCTCATTCGCCTTTGTTCCTGAAGATGTCGCTTCCGACAGATTCCCAGGTGCAAGCGACAATCCACCAAATTGAAGCCCCAACTCTTGAGACAAGGCAGAGATCGAATTGAGATACAAGATAATATCTTTTCTAGGAGGTAGTGCTCGATCCAATACACTCACTCTCTCTTGCAAGACATTAGTATCTAGTCCAGCCAGTACAGAGACCTTCCTATTTAACTGTTCCAGTTCATTAGATTTTACCTTAATTTTCTCACCCGTCATTCTCATGTTCTGATAAAGCGGTATCATCGCGATTATAATCAAGACAAACGTCGACAATCCCACGCCTACCGCCACTACCAAATCTTTATGTCGTATCGATATCATATAAAGTTCATCTCCTTTATTTGGGTAACGACAAAGCTAGCCTTAGTTGATAACTACCATTCTCAGTTCTGGTAATGCCTCGACTTGTTGCTTGAATAAAATACTCCTCATCATCTTGATAATACTTCAAAAGATCTTGTATTGCTTGACTTGAGTCTGCCTCATATTGAACCCCTAAAATATCATTATTTTCAAATGTAACTCCACTTACATGCACACCAGCAATATTCATCGAAAAAATTCTCTGAAGTGAGTCGCGAATAATCGATCTGTTAACCAAAAAACCAGATATCAGCTTTAATCTACTACTTAGATATATCTGCTGCGCACTGGCATCTGCATAACCCTGAATCTCTTTTGTAACTTTTGTCAAAGATTGTTCCACTCCAGCCAATTTATGCGTCGTCATCAGGTTTACCACAGAAAGAGCCACTATCAACACCACAATCACAATGAGACCCACCACAGATTGTCTTAAAATATTCTTTTCTCTTTGATAATCCTTTTCACTCAAAACTCGTTTATTTTTGAGTAAATTTACGTTAATATTTGCCATCAAAAAACCCTCTGTGAAAGCCCCACTGCAACCGAGTAAACCGCTCGCTCACGTGGGAAGTTTAGACCACGACCAGGTTTTGCCAAGGATAGGGGATCTCCCACAATCACCTCCAGCCCACCAAATACCGTAGACAGATAAGCTCCAAATCCCGGTAGGTAAGCACCTCCGCCAGACAAAACAATCCTACTCACACTCGATTTTCTCGAAGATAAATGAAATTCCATTGCCTTACGTATCTCACCCACAATAACCTCCAAAACTACCAACAAACCCATTCTTACTTTTCCCTCCAATTTTGTCTCATCCAGCCCATACGTTCGTTTATATTCCTCTGCTTGCGGTAGTGGAAGAGAAAGTGCTTGTGCAAGGGCTCTAGTCAGCGCTACTCCACCCGACTCAATGACATAAGAAAATGAGAGCGAAGATCGATCTACTATTGATAGTACTGTTGACATAGCTCCTATATGGACAATCAAACTAGTAGCTTTCGTTTGTTCAAACGTCAGTGCACGAGCAACAGCCACCATCTCACTCTCTATTGCAATAGGCTCCAATCCGACCCCCACCAAAAAATCTACCATTGATTGCAAATATTTTTTAGGTGCAGCCACCATATAAACCAACATCTTTTTGTCCGTACTCCCACTCACTTGTTGTTCGATAATCGAAAAATCTAGCTCAACTTCAGAGACCGGTACAGGCACAAACTGCTCTGCTTCCCACTTAATTGCCGAGTCCAATTCTGCCTCGGACATAGTAGGCATCGTGAGAATGTGACTATATACACGACTCTCAGGAATCGCAACTACCACTCTCTTTTCACGAATCTTAGTTTCCTTAAGTAGTTGTTTGACTGTCAATCCCAATCTACTTACTACATTTGGATTTGCAAAATCAACTGAACCAACAGGATTTACTGCCAATCCAATCGCCTCCACCCCAAAAGCCTTCGTTCCCATTAAATTCGACTTAGTTACCTTGACACTCGAAGAACCTATATCCAACCCAAAATATGTAATCATTCATCTACTCTATTACTTTTTAATTTATTTTACAAATGTGTAATTACCCCGCCAGCCATCAGCGCAAAGTCAAAAATCGCTGGGGAGGCATTTAATCCTCTCGTTACCTCGATTTCTTTTTGTGCGTCTCCTCCGACAGCGCGAGATTTTATCAAATACAATTGGGTAGGCAACGAACTTCCCGCAACAGAAATCGTCGCCCCAGAATAAATCGGCTTGATTCGCAAGATAGTTGTCCCTGCAACCACATAGTAACTTACTCTGCTCAAATATTTTGTGCCACCATCAGCACTACTGGCAAATCCATTTGAAAAACCACAACTATTAAAAGAATTATAATAATTTCGCGTTACAGCCATGGTTGCTCCATTTATTGCCGTGACCTCAATTGCGCTAGATGACCCACCACTACCTTCAGTACCACATACCAAATCCTCATTACTAGCGCCTTTTTTTGTCCACGATATCTCCAAATCCCCAGTAAAACCAGCTACGTCTAGTTGCGCTACATCTAGCTCTTTGACATACAGATTATAACTTGTCATGCTATCCACCCTATAATTACCCTCCACAAATCCCCCAACATCAAATTTCGTATCATTAACTGATCCAGGAGTTGTACGCAATATATTTAAAGCCCTCTCCACACCCGTCTCGGCCACTGCAAATGCCGCACTACTCTCACGCTCTTGTCTGGAAAGGACCGTATCTGACAAACTTCTTGAAGCCACCGACATCACCAGCGCCACCACTATCCCCATAACCACGAGCAACAATAAACCTACTTGCCCCTTAGGGAATTTATTTTGCATGCCTCTATCAAAGCAAACTTGACGTCATCCGTCAAATCGGCCATACTAAAGCAATGCAACGCAAAGGATTTACTTTAATCGAACTATTGATAGTAATGGCGATTCTAGGTATCCTCTCCGCCATTGGAGTTGGCAATTTTGTCTCAGCTAGGATCAAAGCTCGCGATTCGGCCCGCAAACTAGACCTAGCCACCGTTGCCAAAAGCCTCGAGGCTTACGCCAACGATCACAATGGCTATCCTGATGCGCTCAGTTTTGGTACTCAATTCTCTGATCCAGACCATCCAGAAACTATCTACGCCGCCAAATTACCAGAAGACACCAGTGGATATGACTATAAATACGACTCAGACAATACTAGTTACACCCTTTATGCTCATCTCGAAAATACAGAAGATCCAAGTCTTCTCGACACTCCCATCGAAGGGTGTGGTGGTACAGGAGCTAGTTGTAATTACAAAATAACCAGTAGCAACCAATGAAAAATTTACTCAAAAAAGGCTTCACTCTCATCGAGCTCCTCATCGTCATCTCTATCATTGGCATCCTGACTGCCATCGTCACTACCAACCTAGTTGCCGCCCGCGCTAGAGCTCGTGACGCCCGCCGCAAAGGGGACCTAGAAGCCATCAGTCAATCCCTCCGCCTCTACTATACCGACTACCAACACTTTCCCACAAGTTCCAATGGTGTAATTATAGGCTGTGGCTCCTCCGGTAACACTCCTTGCCCGTGGGATACCGATTTTAGCAACGACAGCTCTACCACCTACATGGGCCATCTCCCCCTTGACCCATCTTCTTCAACCACGATTATTTCTTACAAGTATATCTCCGCGGGTGGAGATACTTTTGCGCTTGTCGCCACCCTCGAAAACATATCTGACGGCGACATTTTAGATTCCCACGCCCGATGTCTGACTGTCTATCCTTCCCCCGCCGATAATGAATATGTCGTTTGTGCCGAATAAGCACGAGAGGGTCATTATGAAAAAAGGTTTTACTCTTATCGAACTCTTGGTTGTCATCTCTATCATCGGGATACTAGTCGCCGTCGCCGTCGCAAGCTACACCGGGGCCCAAATCAAAGCTCGCGACGCCCGCCGTCGCTCTGACATGAAAGCCGTCCAATCTACCATGGAGCAATACTACGCCACTACTGGTGCCAATTTGTATGCCATAGATCTTGCAACCGCCTTTTCCCCACTCCCTGTTCCATCTGATCCCAAACCATCATCATATACTTACAACGATGATGACATCTCTACAGCGGGATATTGTATCTGTGCCGAACTTGAGCAGACTGGCAAAGGCAATGCCAGTAGCGTGTCTTGCGCCTGGAGCGCAACAGGCGATTATTTCTGTGTCCAAAACCAACAATAGGAGGTTACTATGAAAAAGGGATTTACACTCATCGAACTGCTAGTTGTCATCACTATTATCGCCACCCTGATTGGTGTAGCTAGCGTCAGCTACTCTCGCGCCACCAAGTCTGCTCGCGATGCCCGGCGCAAAACCGACCTCGAGCAGATCCGCCAGGCCCTAGAGTCCTACCGCTCGCAATCCGCCACGGGGGTGTATCCTCCAAGTGCAACATGGAAAACTGCTCTACAAAACGGTTACATTACCACCGTACCAACAGATCCCAAAGAGAACGGCTCCACCTTTACCTATACCTACACCCCCGGCAGTCCAGCCACTACTTACGGATTATGTGCCAATCTAGAGATTTTGACACCAACACCCCATTGCGTCTATCAACCATGAAAACAAAATCTGCCTACACCCTCATCGAACTCATCGTCGTCATCTCCATCATCTCTATCTTGGTCAGTTTTGGCATTTCTGCCTATACCAAAGCACGAGATCGCCAAATCGGACAGGCCGCTGGCGAGCAGATTCTCACTATCTTGCAAGAGAATCAAAAAATTGCCAATGTCGGCAAGATCGATAGTAGTTGTACCGGCAAATTCACTGGTCAGAAAGTAATTTTTTCAGGTACCAACACATATAAAACTCAAAGTTTGTGTTCTACTAACTCTGGAATTGAGACAACTTCCACCATCCCTGGTATCAGCTCGATTACTGCTACATCCATCATTTTCAACCCCTTATCCCTTGGCACGTATTTAGTCGCAGGGGCAGGGGAGCAAATCATTGCCTATACCACCCCGATCGGCCTCACTTATCACATCAAAATTACTCGTTCAGGCACAATTGAAAATCTGGGTATCCAACCATGAAATTACTACGCGGCACCTCTATTATCGAAATCTTGATCGCCACCGCCATGATCAGCGTAGCCGTCATTGCCGCCCTTTCTTTGATGAATAGATCACAAAGTCAAAATATCTATGCCAGAGATCTCTCCGAGGCCACCAGGTACAATACCCAGGCCGCCGACTGGATCCGCACACAGAGGGATACTCTTGGTTTTGCCACAATCTATGCCCAGAATCAGGCTGAATACTGTTTCAACACTTTACCCACTGGCAACTGGCCTGGACCATGTGCATCTGGTACCACAATTCTAGGCACCAAGTATCAGCGCAAGATTACGCTCACCAAACCCACCGCCGATACTATCAAATTTGTTATTACTGTTTCTTGGACAGACAGAGCTTTACGCGAAGCCAAAGTCGAAATGGAGCTCAACAAATGGTAAACAAATCAGGTTTCTCCCTTATCGAACTTATCGTCGTCATTGGCTTGCTTTCCCTCCTTATGCTGGCCATCTCTAGCACCATGCTCATGAGTATTATCAGCAGTAATCGACTCAGGATAGCCACCAGTACCAAACAGGCTGGCAATTATGCTCTTGGTCAAATGCAGATTTTAATCAGAAACGCTCGATCCATTAAAGAATGTATCCCCAGCAAACTCACCATTCAAAACTTAGATGGTGATCAAACTATTTTCACAGTAATAGACAATCACGTAGCCTCCAACTCAGCCTATTTGACACCCGACGATTTCTCCGTCTCAGCTCTTAGTTTCTCCTGTGATAGTCCCGATCTCACCCTTGTCAATCTTTCATTCAACTTGCAAGACAATCACTCCACCAGCAACCCCACCCTCCACCTTGAAACTTCCGTCAACCTACGTAACGAATAATCTGTTCCCCCCACAAAAGTGCGATCAATATGCTCGCCACCATAAACGGCACAAAGGGGACAGTTTGTTTGCGTGTACGCAACCTTGTAACAATCAAGAATACTCCCACAATGGCACCCAAGACAAAGCTCCCCATCATCGCCACTACCCCGCTAGGCCACCCCAGTAGAAGTCCCATCAATCCTGCCACATACATATCCCCCTCAGCCATTCCCCGACCTTTCGTCACTTTCCACAAACTCCAGAAGAACCCAAAAAAAACAGTTGCCAAAATCAAAGAATTAACAAGATCTATACCCTGAAATACTCCATAATAAAGTAAGACCAATCGATAAATCATGGTCAATCCCATTCCTACCCAGACGATTGGCATGATTACGACACCATAAAATAAATCTGCCATAGCCAATATCGTCAAGATGATCCCTATCAAAAGCCAGAATAGAGGCTGGATCACGATAAGTGGTGCCTTGACTAGCTGGAAAAACACAAACCCGACCCCCAGCCACCAAGTAAATAAAAGTCCCACAATAATCTCGACTATTGGATACCGGAAGGAGAGGGGTCTGCCACAACATCTAGATTTACCAAGGTATATGAAATAACTCACAATCGGGACCATGTCATACCAAGCTAGAGTTTTCTTGCAGTGATCACAGTGTGATCTACCCCTTACCCAATCTTCATTCCTCATCGTGCGATCAATCAAAACATTGACAAAACTCCCGACACTTGCACCCAAAAAAAATGTGAGGATGAAATACATCATCCTCACATTCTATCAGTTTTATAACTAACTTACGGTAGACAAATCATACAAGCTGTAGCACCAAGTGCTGCTACTGCAGTTCCACAATCAGTTGCTGGACATGCATCAGCAGGGAAATCATCAGGCAAAATAGTACTTACAGCCCCTTCTACAGAACATCTCTTCCACGCCTCTTCTCTAAATGAAGAAGATTTTGGAGTAAAGCATATGTAGGTACTCGACCCCGAAACACCATCATTATATATCGACAGTTTATTCGCTGTAGATCCAACAAGTCTGGTAACAAATGACGCTTTAATTTCTGCGGTACCACCTGATGATAAATTATCTAGAAATCCAGTAACATCAGCTCCTATTTGTTGGTCAGAAGCAGTCAATTCTGTCAAAACAGCTGCCGCGCCCTCCGCCCCACCATTATTAATCTCCTCATTCCCCGTATCCTCAGCCGTCATCCATGGATAATAACCTTTTCCCGCATAAAACCTATCGCTAGCCGACAAGAGTTG
>Ga0100397_1001037_pt1 | contig 16457 bp, 15 predicted proteins | sample CryGeymeta201521_FD_81550 | JGI IMG/M metagenome (GOLD analysis project Ga0100397, IMG submission 81550) | Groundwater microbial communities from Crystal Geyser aquifers in Utah, USA - Crystal Geyser metaG 2015-21 | ecosystem: Environmental > Aquatic > Deep subsurface > Groundwater | place: USA... | reverse complement strand
GGATTAAAATATATTTAGGAGTGTTATTTATAAATTTCAAATCTGGAGCAGGAACATAAACGGTGGCATCCATCCCTTGTGGGTTATAATAACTAACCGGATAAGCGTGGTTGTGTCTAGCGGTTATTTCTAAACCGGAATTAATGGCGGCACGAAAAATGGTGGTGGACACTTGGCAAATTCCTCCACCAAAATCCAACTCAGTTTTATCTTTCTTGATAACCAATTCCGGAAGATAACCATTTTCTTCATCCACTTCTCCCAAAATTTTAACAAAGGAAAATTCTTCTTGCGGTTTTATTAAAAGTCCTTCAAATTTTTCTGTCGCTTTTTTTATATTGTAAATCCTATTTTTGGGAGAGCCGACAAAATTGGATTTTCCTTCGCCAATCAATTGAGAAATTCCCAAATCTTCTATGGACTTATTGGCGGTTTCTGGCTCAATTTCGGTGGTGGGCAATTCCAATTTTTTTTGAAAGTCGTTTTCTTGAATATACGCGATAATTTTTTTTTGGCTTTCTTCTTTATTCAATTGGAAACCGGGTTTGCCGAGTGAAAAGGCGGAAACTTTTTCATTTTCTATTTTGAATTTGGCACTTTCCGGATTTTGGTTGAATTCTTCCGCTAATTGATTGACAAACTCTTGAATGGGTTGTGGCGATATGTTTAGAGTAGATTCTTTTTTTATATGAATTTGTTTTTGATAGGAAAAAAGCAAATTGCAAAGCGCCATTTTTTCCCAAGAACAAAAATCAGATTTTTCAATTTCTGACAAATATTCCGGAGCATAAACTAGTTGAGGTTTTTCTTGAAACCACTTTTTCATTTTTTCTTTTGATAAAAGAATTTTTTTTTCTTTTATGAAAATGGGCATTTCTTGGGGCAATTCCTTAAGAAAATTTTCAGAAGTGTCATTTTTTAATGATGTATTTTCCGCGTAAGACGCAAAAGGAATTGTCAAAAATAAAATCAACAAAAATATTTCAAGATATTTTGAAAAAAACATATTTTCAGGATATATCAAAAAAATTATAAAATCAATAGTATGTATAGTATTGCGGAGCTTTGTCTGGTGAGATTGTTCTAAAAATGTTGGCTAATATTTTGCTGAAGAAATTTTTTGATGCGGAAATTTACGAAGAAGAATATGTTGCAACTTTTTTTGCTGGAATGACTAAAAAGAAGAAATGGCAAGATTAAACATTAAAACAAAAATAACCAGCATCGCCGACACCAAATGCAAATGTATAAGATAAAGCGAAAAAGAAATGTCGCTTAAACAAATGAGTGACCTAAAATTAAGAATGTGTTTGCCAATAAATTCAATATAGATAAATTGACAAATGCTTGAAATTTTGCTATATTCCAAAGTTATAATTGTTGAGTAGTAAGAATAATTTTAAAATTAAAAATCAAAAAAGCTTTGTTTTTAAAAGTTTTGTGCGTGAGTCCCAAAACAAAGTTACCCTCCTTAATTTTGTTTGTGGGTAAAGCGTATTTTTTGGCAATTTTTTACTTAAAGATACCGTCTTGCGCACAAAACTTTGAAAAACAAAGAAAAAAAATATTCAGAAAGCGATTTTTTAAAAAAATTACTTTTTTTATTTTTGAAACGAAATAAATATTTTAAGCGGAATTTTTTCAAAAATAACTTTTTATTCATTAGAATTGTTGTATAATAAATTGCGGTAAAAAGTTATTGTGAAAAATGTCCATTTAAAAATGAGAAGTTTTATTTTTGACAAAAATTTTCTATTTCTTTCATAACTTCGGAAGTCATATCTTCTAAAATTGTTTTCATTTCTTTTTCTTCAAAGTTTTGCAAAACAAAATCGCATAGTTCCAGTTGTTTTTTGTCATAATTTTTTCCTGCAACGCCAATGCGAATGCGGTTGAATTTTTTCGTGCCCAAAATGTCAATGATATTTTGAATGCCATTGTGTCCGGCAGAGGAAGAATCGGTTGCCAATTTATATTTGCCCAAAATTATATCAATATCGTCATGGATAACAAGAATGTCTTCGGGAGACAGTTTGTAGAAATTTATCAGAGCTTGAACGGATTTACCGGAATTATTCATAAAGGTTTGCGGTTTTGCCAAAAGCGCTTTACTCAATCTAGAATTTTGAGTGAAGGATATTTGAGCGTCAAATTTTTGTTCCATTTTAAAATCCGGAAAATCGTAATTTTTTTTTATCTCGTCTAAAAGCATAAACCCGACATTATGACGGTTACTTTTATATTTCTTTCCGGGATTCCCCAATCCAATGATTATTTTTAGTTTCATAATGATATAAAAGAGTTAAGCATCTCTTGTGTTAAACTGAAAGCAAAAACGCTAATTATTAAACTTAACACTATGCAAGAAACACTAACTCAAATTAAAACTGCTGATAAGCTATTTATCGGCATGGATCTTCACAAAAATACTTCTACGCTTTGTGTGAAAAACGAAGCGGGAGCAGAAATACTTTCTCAGAGAATCCTTACGGACAAAAATGCGATGAAAAAATTTATTGGTGATATTAAAGAGAAATCAACTGAATTATCACTAGTTATGGAGCCAGTATCACAGTGGTACTATTCGCCGACTTGATTGAGAATCTAGGCGTGGATGTGCATTTGGCACACCCAATGCGAGTGAAAGCAATTGCAGCTGCGCGGATTAAAACGGACAAAATCGATGCGGGAGTTTTGGCTGATCTACTTAGAACGAATCTTTTACCAGAAGCCTATTTTTCTTCAGTGGATGTGCGGGGCTGGAAAGAACAATGTCGTTTTCGCGCTTCACTTTTAAATCTGCGCACTCAGGTGAAAAACAAAATTCACGCTATCCTGTTTAAGCATGCCCTGCGTCATACTTTTTCCAATTTGTTTGGCAAAGGTGGTATGGCTTGGATGGGATCTTTGAAATTGAAAGAACCTTTTAAAACGAATTTGGATAAATATCTTTTGCTCGTGGATCAGTTTACGGAGTTGGTTTTACAGGCGGAACAAATGATTCAATCAACTGTTACCCATAATCCGCAAGCCAATTTGTTAATTTCAATTCCAGGAATTAGCTTTTGTTCAGCTCTAACTATTATGGCGGAAATCGGAGACATCAACCGTTTCAACTCGGCCAAGAAACTGCAAGGCTATGCGGGGCTGGTGCCATCAACTTACGCTTCGGGAGAAAAACAGGTACACGGACGGATTACCAAGCAAGGTTCAAAATGGTTGCGCTGGATTATGATTGAAGCGGCTTATCATCAGGAACGTTGCAAGAAAATTCCGGGATTTGGTTCTTACTACCTTTCCATCAAGAAACGGAGAGGAACAAAAACAGCTGCAGTGGCTACTGCTAGAAAACTTTTAGCAGTAGTGTGGAGACTTCTGAAGGATAACCGCCCTTATGAAGTAACTGCTCCGCACTGTTGGAAGTCAGGGACGCTTGCCCCAAAATTATCGTCTATTTAGGACGCATTTCATAATTGCAAGACCTTGTGTTTCCAACATCCTATTGTGTGCTTTTGGCACGTATCGGTAAGTGACAACCTGTGTCTCTATATGTACTGTTTTTAGGCAGTAGTCACTGCAGCTAGTTTAAAATTTGAAAGAACAGAATTATTTAAAATCTATCATGCTAATTTGGCTTATACTGAGTACTTGACTTTTTTTATCGGTATTTTTGTATACAGAATTTTTTATTGATCGGAATTTTTTGATTTTTCCAAAAAATCAGAATAGATAAAGTTATCTTCGGAATTTTTATATTCTTCAAAACTGTCTTCTTCTAAATTATATTGCGTTACAACATCTTTTCCAACCACCACCAGTATATCTGTTTTAATGTCGTTTGAAAATAAATCGCATTCGGGTTTTTCAGTTTCAATAATTTCAGCTGGAATTTTAGTGGTCAGTTCATCCAAAGTGAAAGGATTGTTTTTTGAAGAAAAATCACAGAGGAAACTTTTTTCAGAAGATGGATTTTTTTTGTCTTCTAAGGAAGAAATTTTGGTTATATTTTTATAACCAAAACTTTCTCGCAAGAGGTTTTCAATTTTTTCTCCGATATTGGAGTCGCTACTCTTATTAAGAATGCTTACAGAAGCATCTTCTTTGGCAATTTCTTGTCGGCGTCTTTTAATTTTTTCGGTGTCAAAAATATTTTGTGCCAATTCTTGAATTTCGCTCCAATTTCCAACGCGAGGAACAAGAATAAAAGCGCGAACATCTTTGTAGAACAAATGAGAAACTTTTAGCAGACTGTTTTTATCCCAAGCGTCAACAACAATATTTATAATGTTGCTGGTGTCCAAATTTTTGGCTAAAGACAAAAAACTTCCAAAATCGGATGGTGGGATATCGGTTTTAATGTTATCTCCCAGTGCGTTGAATAAATCATTTAAAGTGTTGGGATTAAGAAAAGTTTCAGTGGAAAAAATTTTATTTCGAGTGGCTTGAAGAACTTGTTGTTGTCTTTTGGCTCTTCCGAAATCTCCTTCCGGATCGTTATGCCTCATTCGTGCGTATTTGAGAGCGGTTTCTCCGTCTAGATTGTTGTAAAATCCTTTTTTCAATTCAAAAATTTGATAACTATAATTGGGACCGGGATAGCTTGAATCAAAGATATCTCTTTCGTTCATTATATTTATTCCTCCAACAGCATCAATAATTTTTTTGAAACCTTCAAAATTTAAAATCAACCAATAGTTTATATCCAAAGAAGTTATTTCTCCCAGAGTTTTTTGAAGAGGAATAATTGTTTCTTGAGGATCTCCGGGGGATAAACTTTTTCCATATTGATACATAGAATTTATTTTCATTTGCACTCCATCCTCGGGAATGGAAGCATAAAGATCGCGAGGCAAAGAAAGAAGCGCCACTTGATTATTTTTAGTGTTCAAACTGGCTATCATTAATGTGTCGGAAAGATTTTCTCCTGGATTTCCTTTCCCGGCGATTCCCAAAAGCAATATGTTTATTCTTCCAGTATCTTCTCCTTTGAGTTTAGAATTGGAAGAAAGAGATATATTTTTGAAAGTGTCTAAAAAAGAAGAGGGAGATTTTTTGAAAAGAGTAATTTTATTCTCTGTTTGATTGACTTTCCAAAGCAAAAAAACGCCGAAAAAGGCGACAACAAAAAAAGATAAAAACAAAAACCACAAAAATAATTTTATCAATTTTATTCCCCAGTTTTTTTCATTCATTGATGCAATAGTAAGCGTTTTTTTCTCTATCGTCAAACTTTGGCTTTAATTAGCCTAAAAATAGACTTGCCAAAAAAGAAAAAGAGTGTTAAGCTGATCAAGTAGTGGCTTTTTGGCGACTCATTCATTTTTTTTGAAAAAGTAATACGATGGAAGATAATCAAGAAAATAAAAATTTAGTCAAAAAAGAAAAAAACAAAAATCAATCTGAAATTTATCAAGGAGTAGGCGCTTTTGTTTTGGAGATAGTCAAAATTATCATTTTGGCTTTTGTTATAATTTATCCTATCAGAGCTTTTTTTTTCCAGCCGTTTTTTGTCAAAGGAGCGTCTATGGAGCCTAATTTTGAAGATGGACAATATCTGATTATCAATGAATTAGGTTTAAAAGAAACTCGGTTAGAATTGAGAGGAAAAGTTTTTTTCAATTTTCAACCATTTAAAGATTTGGAACGAGAAGAAGTGGTAGTTTTTCGTTATCCGCGAGATCCTCAAAAATTTTTCATAAAAAGAGTCATTGGATTGCCGGGAGAAAAAATTGAAATAAAAGATGGAAAGGTTACTATCTTTAATCGGCAAAATCTGGATGGTTTTGTTTTAGATGAAAAAAAATATCTTTCTTCCAAAGTTAAAACGACTGGTGATCAAATTGTTGATTTGGGCGAAGAGGAATATTTCGTAATGGGAGACAATCGCGCGTTCAGTTCGGACTCTCGCTTTTGGGGTCCGATTAACAAAAAAGATGTTATGGGAAAGGTTATGCTAAGAGCTTGGCCAATCAATAAGGCAACAACTTTTTAATTTTTAATAAGAAACCTAAAATAAAAAACTTAAAGCGATTAGAAAATTTTCAGTTTAAAAATAATCGTTTTTTTGATTTTTTTATTCTTTAATTATGTATAAACTCAAAAAAAAAGTTTTAGGAGATAAAACTATTCAGACAAAGAAAGTTGTTCCTGTTATCAAGAAAAAGAAAAAACAAGTTTTTCAAGCTATTCGCGGAATGAAAGATATTTTACCCGGAGATCAACCTTATTGGGAACAAATCAGAAGAGTTTCGGAAAAATTGGCGAGAGATTACGGTTTTTTAAGATTGAACACGCCTATTTTGGAACAAGCGGATTTATTCATAAGAAATATCGGGGCGGGAACGGACATTGTGGAAAAGGAAATGTATGTTTTCACTACTCGAGGAAAAGATCGTGTAGCACTTCGTCCTGAATTGACTGCTGGCAATTGTCGCAGTTTTATTCAAAATGGAATGCAAATTTTGTCTAAGCCAGTAAAGATTTTTTCTGTTGGCAATGTCTATCGGTATGATCGTCCTCAAGAGGGAAGGCAAAGAGAACATTTTCAAATTAATTTTGACGCTTTTGGGGAAAAAGATCCCGTTTTAGACGCGCAAGTTATACAAGTGGCGGGCAGAATGTTACAGTGTTTGGGGATAAAATCTTTTCAAATTCAAGTAAATTCTATCGGATGTCCTGTTTGCAGAAAAGAATATTTACAATTGCTTTCCGCTTATTGGAATTCCAAAAAATCTAAACTTTGTTATGATTGCAAAAAAAGAATGAAAAACAATCCCTTGAGGGTTTTTGATTGCAAAGAAGATAAATGTTTTCAAGCAACAACTTCAGCGCCTCAAACAGTTGATCATTTGTGTGATGATTGTAGAAAACATTTCAAATTTTTGTTGGAATATTTGGATGAATTAGAATTGCCTTATGCTATAAATTCTCGTTTAGTGAGAGGATTGGATTATTATACCAAAACGGTCTTTGAAATTTGGTCGGGAGGAGAAGAAATGCAAGGGAAAATGTCATTGGGTGGAGGAGGACGTTATGATGAATTGATAAAATTTATGGGGGGCGAAGATACTCCGGCAGTAGGTTTTGCTATGGGCGCGGAAAGATTGGTTTTGGAAATGAAAAAAGTTCAAGCCAAACCATACAAATCTCTTCAGCCTAAAATTTTTTTGGCACAATTGGGAAATTTAGCCAAGAAAAAAAGTCTGCGTTTGTTTTCAGAATTGGAAAAAAATGGGATTTTGGTGGCGGAAAGTTTTGGTCGAGGCGGACTTAAATCTCAATTGAGAATGGCTAATAAACGAAAAGTTAAATTCACCTTAATTTTAGGTCAGAAAGAAGCGTTGGATGGATCGATAATAATAAAAGATATGGAAACCGGAGTGCAAGAAACAGTTAATGCTCAAAAATTGGTGGATATAATCAAAAAAAGAATTAAATCCGAAAATGTAGTGATCTATAAAAATGGTTTAAATAATAATAAATAGTCGATTTTTTTATGCAGCAAACGGATTGTATTTTTTGCAAAATTATTCAGAAGAAAATTCCGGCGGATATTGTTTATGAAGATAGTGAAGTTTTAGCTTTTAAGGATGCTTTTCCAATCGCTCCGGTTCATATTCTTATCGTTCCCAAGAATCATTTTTCTACTGTGAATGAATGGAAAGAAAAGGATATTCCGCTAGCGGGAAAAATTGTTTGGATTGCTCAAAGAATCGCCAACGATTTGCAAATATCAGCCAAAGGGTATAAATTGCTTTTTAGAGTGGGAAGCGATGGCGGACAAGAAGTTCCTCATATTCATCTGCATCTCATTGGGGGTGCTAAACTTATAGAAGATATCCATCCTCAAAAAGAGCCAAGCAGAAATTGATTTTTTGAAAAATATAAATTTTTTAGAAGGGAGGTTTTTATGATAGAAGTCAGAAAAAAAGAAAGAGAAAGTTCGGAAAATTTGATCCGTCGCTTTAGTCGTCGCGTTCAACAATCCGGAGTTTTGATGCGTGCCAGAAAATCTCGTTTTAAGCTGGAAGAAAAATCTAAAATGGAAAAAAGAAAAGGCGCGATGTATAAAGAAAAAGTGAAAAAAATGGTTGACAAGCTTAAAAAAATGGGCAAGTTTGACGATGAAAGTTTCAAAAATACCAAGAAGAAACTGATTAAATAAAATTAATTTTCAATTTTATTCCTATGCTACTTAAACAAAAAATTGCTGAAGATCTAAAATCAGCAATGAAAAGTGGAGACACTTTAAGAAGAGACGCTTTAAGAATGTTAAGCGCTTTTCTAAAAAATGTTGAAATTGAAAAAAAGAAAAGGGATGAGGGTTTGAATGATGAAGAAGTTCAAGCGGTTGTTTTGCGTGCGATAAAACAAAGACGCGACAGTGCCACGCAGTATCTATCTGGAGGGAGAGCGGACTTGGCAGAAAAAGAAACACAAGAAGCGGAAATTTTTTCTGTTTATCTTCCTCAACAATTGACTCGGAAAGAATTGGAAAAGGAAGTTGAAAAAAATATTGTCGGTTTTCCTGAAATCAAGATTTCGGATATGGGGAAAATTATGCGTGCGGTTATGGGAAAATTGAAAGGTCAAGCGGATGGAAATTTAGTCAGGGAAATTGTGGAGAAAAAAATAAAGTCCGTTGATGAAAATTGAAATTGAAATCAACAATTTAACTAATTCTTTGGTGGCGAAAAATTTTTTGAAAAAAATTTTTCGTTGTGTCCTTTCTCAATTGAAATTGAAAAATTTGGAGAATAAAACAATTTCTTTAAGTTTGGCGTTGGTTTCGGGCAAAGAAATGAAAAAAATGAATAAAACTTATAGAAAAAGAAACACGTCAACCGACGTGCTTTCTTTTTGCGAATTTGAAAAAACGGATGAATTGAAAAAAACAACGCTAAAAAAAATATTTTTAGGAGAGATAATTCTGTGTTATACTGACATAAAAGAATATGCTAGAAAAAAAAATAAGAATTTGAGAGAGGAGTTGGGAGAAGTTTTTGCGCACGGGGTTTTGCATACATTGGGTTTTTCTCATTCTTCAAAAATGTTTCGGATTCAGAAAAATGCGGTTAAAAAAATAATTGAAAACTTGGCGGAGGAAGAAAAATAAATCTTTTTAATTTTTTTGTAATTTTTTTGGATTAATAAACTTATATCTCCGTCTCGTAAATTGTTAAATAATGGGTAAAAAAATTATTTCTTAACTTAACTTATTTCAAAAGAACGGAATTTTTGAATATTTTATTTTTTAAGCAATTTGATTTTATTTTAAATTTTCAGATTCTAAAATTTAAAAAGAACAAAAAAGATAAAAAAAATGGAAAGAATAAAAAAATTTTTAAAAAGTGTTTCTTTTGCTTATCGCGGTTTGAAATATGTTTTCAGACATGAAAAAAATTTTCAAAATGAAGCGTTTGTCGGAACGTTGGTAATTTTTGCGATGATATATTTTCAAGTAACTCGTATGGAAACAGTGGCTCTTTTTTTAGTCATATTCGGCGTTCTTATTTTGGAAATTCTAAATACCATAATGGAAAGAGTGGTGGATATTTTGAAGCCTCATGTTCATCCTTATGCTAGACTGATCAAGGATTTGATGGCGACCACAGTGCTTCTAGCTTCAATTTTGGCGGTTGTTGCAGGAGTCATCATATTTATTCCTTATATGAAATCTTTGTTTTGATTTTAAAAGTGAAAAGATAGTGATAGGTTGTTTTAAAAGATTTTTTGTATTATAATCTAAAAGAGTTAGGATAAATTTTGGAAAGCAAATTTTTTATAAGAGCTGAAAATAAAAATTTTCAAATTTTTGTGTTTTTCAGACGAAATAAAAATATCAATCGCAATGTCTAAAAATGATATAATTTGTGGCATAGATGTTGGTTCTTCCAAGATCAAAACAATTATTGCAAGGATTATCTCTTCAGAAGAAAATCCTAGAATTTTAGGTGTGGGGGTTGCAGAATCTTTTGGTGTTCGGAAAGGAATGATAGTGGATTTAGAAGAAACACTCAATTCTATAAATGAGTCTGTGGAAAAAGCGGAAAGGATTGCCGGTTTTTTAGTGAAAAGAGCGGTTGTTAGTATTGGCGGAAATCATATTTCTTCTCAGCTTTCCAAGGGGACTATCGCAGTTGGAAGAGCGGACGGAGAAGTCTCTTCCGATGATATTGAAAGAGTCATCTCGGCTGCTCAAACTGTTTCTATTCCGGCTAACAAAGAAATTTTGCATATTATTCCAAGAAATTTTTCTTTAGATGAACAGAAAGATATCAAAGATCCTTTAGGAATGAGTGGGGTGCGTTTGGAGGTGGATGCTCTTATCATTGAAGGATCCACACCTTATATAAAAAATTTATCCAAATGTTTTGAACAAGCTAAGATTGAAGTGGAAAGTTTTGTCTTGTCTCCTTTGGCGGCGGCTAAATCAATTTTGACTAAAAGACAAAAGGAATTGGGAGTAGTTTTGGTGGATATCGGAGGAGGAACAACTTCTTTGACTGTTTTTGAGGAAGATGATTTATTATTGAGCGTTATTCTTCCCATCGGTGGATCGCACATTACCAATGATATCGCGATCGGTCTTCGCACTTCCATTGATGTGGCGGAAAAAGTAAAGTTGGAATTTGGCAATGCTTTGCCGAAAGAAATTGGGAAAAAAGAGGATATAAATTTGTCCGAAATTGATTCTTCCGAAGAAGGAATTGTTTCCCGTTATCATGTAGCGGAGATCATAGAGGCAAGATTGGAAGAAATTTTCAATTTAGTAAACAAGGAACTTAGAAAAATAGAAAAAGATCGACTTTTGCCGGCTGGTGCGGTGCTTGTAGGAGGAACAGCTAAAATACCTGGAGCGGTTGATTTGGCAAAAAGTGCATTGGGTCTTCCGGCACAAACAGGTTTTCCAATATCTTTGGGCGGGCTGGTGGATAAAGTGGATGATCCTTCTTTTGCGACAGCGGTTGGTCTTTTGATGTGGGAAGCGGAAAGTTTTCAACAGGAATATTGGAAAAATAAAATTACCGGGAAAATTTTAGGAAATATTTCCGGCAATGTTTCCGGAATGGCAGGGAATATGAAAAAATGGATAGGAAAGTTTCTTCCTTAAAATAATTGATTTTTTTGTTTGTTTAGAAAGTGTGTTTTTGACAGGAAGATTATCTTGACGCTTATTTGACATTTTGTCATTTGGCGTGCTAAATTTAAATACTGATGAGATTTTCTTTTTCTATTTTTTTAAAAATAATTTGCATTTATAATTGATTTATAAAATATATGGCTGAGATAAAACCACCGGTAGAAACTTTTGCTAGAATTAAGGTTGTTGGTGTTGGCGGATCGGGAGGGCATGCGATTAGTCGCATGATTGACGCAAAGCTTAAAGGAGTGGAATTTGTGGCAATCAATACCGACGCGCAAGATCTTCATCATAATAAAGCGGCTGAAAAAGTGCATATAGGAAAAAATCTAACCAAAGGATTAGGAGCGGGGATGAATCCAGATGTGGGTCGCCAAGCGGCGGAAGAAAATCGGGATGAAATTCAGGAAGTTCTAAAGGGAGCGGATATGGTTTTTGTTACTTGCGGGTTGGGGGGAGGAACCGGATCTGGAGCATCTTCAATTGTAGTGGAAACTTCCAAAGAATTAGGAGCGTTAACTGTGGCGGTAGTCACCAAACCATTTAGCTTTGAGGGTGCTCAAAGACGAGCAATCGCGGAGGAAGCGTTGGAAAATCTTCGTGAAAGAGTAGATACTCTTATCATTATTCCTAATGACAAATTGCTTCAAATTATTGATAAGAAAACCACACTCATAAATTCTTTCAAAATTGTGGATGATGTTTTGCGTCAAGGAGTGCAGGGAATTTCTGATCTAATTATAAAACCGGGAATTGTCAATGTAGATTTTGCCGATGTAAAAGCGATTATGTCAGATAGCGGCTCCGCGCTTATGGGAATTGGAATTGGATCCGGAGAAAATCGATCATTGGAAGCCGCTAAAGCAGCGATCAATAGCCCGCTTTTGGAACTTTCCATTGATGGCGCCAAAGGAGTTTTGTTTAATGTTAGTGGTTCCTCCGATCTTACAATGTTGGAAATAAATGAAGCGGCGAATATTATCACTGAATCCATTGATCCTAACGCCAAAGTTATTTTTGGGGCGGTGGTGGATGAAACAATGAGAAAAGGCGAAGTGCAAATAACGGTAGTGGCTACCGGTTTTGACACGGATAGAAATAGCATTTCTCCTATGCAAAAAATGTCTAGAATTAGCGTGGCAAAAGAAAATCAATCACGAGAAGAAAAAAATGTTAAGACGGATGAAATTGAAAGAACAGACAGAATGACTTTTTCGGAAGATTTTGAATCCAAGATGATTATTGAAGAAAAAGTTCCTCCGAAAATTAAAAGAAATTTTTCTAAAAGTTTTAAGGAAGCTGAAGAAAATAATGAAGATGATGATTTGGAAATTCCAGCCTTTATAAGAAGAAAAATGAAAAAATAATTTTGTTATTTTTTCAATTTTTTGGAAGGAAATGTATATTTGAAAATTTGTTTTAATCAAATTTTTTTCCATTTTTTACGAAGTATTATTGACATATTTTTAAAAATGTCGTATCATTGCTTCGCTGACCCGTTGTGGCAGTGTTTTTGTTTCGTTAAAGTTATTTATTTGATTGTGAAACTCAATTAAGATTTAATCAAAAAAGAAGATTATGCCTACTATAAATCAGTTGAAAAAGAAACCGCGAAAAACAGGAGAGAGGAAATCAAAAACTCCCGCTCTTAAGTATGTTTTTAACACTTTAAAAAATAAACCGATAACGACAGGCAGTCCTTTTAAAAGAGGAGTATGCGTGAAGGTTTCTACTACTACGCCTAAAAAACCTAACTCGGCTCTGAGAAAAATTGCTAGAGTTAAGCTTACCAACGGGATGGAAGTTACCGCCTATATTCCCGGAGTGGGACATAATTTGCAAGAGCATTCTATTGTTATGATTAGAGGCGGAAGAGTAAAAGATTTGCCGGGAGTGAGATACCACATAGTGCGAGGAGTTTTGGATAGCGCCGGAGTTTCCAACCGAAAAAGAGGAAGAAGCAAATATGGTTCAAAAGTTGAAAAAGCGAAAGGATAATTTCTTTTTGAAATTTAATGAAAGGGTATAATTCAGATAATAATAAATGAGAAACTGATTGAAAGTTTTGCAAACAAATAACGAATAAAGAATTTTTGCTTCCAATTTGTCTAAATAAAAATAAGATAACAATAATAAAGGTATGCCAAGAAGAAAAAGAGTTTATCAAAAAAATGTCAAACCGGATTCCAAATACGGCAATGTTTTGGTGGGAAAATTTACCGCCAAAATTTTGAAAGAAGGAAAGAAAACATTAGCGGAAAAAATAATTTATGAATCTTTTGATATTATTCATGAAAAAACTAAAAAAGGCGGTCTTAATATTTTTGAACAAGCGATAAAAAATGTTTCGCCTTTAGTTGAGCTGAAATCCAGAAGAGTGGGTGGTTCCAATTATCAAGTGCCTATTCCGGTTGCGGGAGAAAGAAGGGTTATTTTGGCAATTAGATGGATAAAAAAAGCGGCTGATTCCAAAAAGGGTCGTAAAATGGCGGAGAAATTGGCGGATGAATTGATTGATGCGTCCAATAAAGTCGGAGTTGCTATGAAAAAAAGAGAAGAGGTGCATAGAATGGCGGAAGCCAATAAAGCTTTTGCTCACTTTGCCTAAAAAATAAGGATAAAATTGAAAGACCTTTTAATTTCAAAAGGCGTTTTGCATTTTTAGCAAATAGAATAATTTTTTTTTAGATTCAATTATTTTTTTAAAGAATTTATAAATTTATGGCTAGAAATTATCCTATAGATAAATATAGGAATATTGGAATTATCGCTCATATTGACGCCGGAAAAACAACTACAACCGAGCGAGTTTTGTTTTATACCGGAATCACTCATAAAATTGGAGAGGTTCATGAAGGTCAGGCAACGATGGACTGGATGGAACAGGAAAAAGAAAGAGGCATAACAATTACCAGCGCGGCAACCACTTGCTATTGGAAAAATCATCGCATTAATATTATTGATACTCCCGGTCATGTTGATTTTACTGTGGAAGTGGAAAGATCGCTTCGTGTTTTGGACGGAGGCGTAGTTGTTTTTGATGGAAAAGAAGGGGTGGAACCTCAATCGGAAACTGTTTGGCGTCAAGCGGATAAATACAATGTCCCAAGAATTTGTTTTATAAATAAAATAGACAAAGAAGGGGCTGATTTCTATTATGCTCTTGACACTATTTGGAAAAGATTAACTCCCAACGCTTTGGCGCTTCAGATTCCGATAGGGGAAAGAGGCGATTTCAGAGGGGTGGTGGATCTTATAAAAATGAAAGCATACACTTTTTCCGGCGAGATGGGTGAAATTGTCAACGAAGAAGATATCCCGGAAGATCTGTTAGAAAAATCCAAAGAGTGGAGAGAAAAAATGGTAGAAAAAATTTCCGAAACAGATGACACATTGACAGAAAAATATTTAAATGGGGAAGAAATAAGCCAAAATGAGTTAAAACAAGCGCTCAGAAAATCAGTTATTGGAACAAAATTAGTGCCTGTTTTTACCGGAACAGCGCTTAGAAATAAGGGAGTGCAATTGATTCTTGACGCGGTAGTGGATTATTTGCCGGCACCCACTGATGTTCCCAATATAAAAGGAATGGATATTGATGATATTGAGAAAGAAATAGAGATAAAATTTGACGATAACGCTCCTTTTTCTGCTTTAGCGTTCAAAGTGGCGACTGATCCTTTTGTGGGGCAACTTACTTTTTTTAGAGTTTATTCCGGAACATTGAAAGCGGGGTCGTATATTTTGAATTCTTCCAAAGGAAAAAAAGAACGCGCTAGCCGAATTCTTCGTATGCATGCCAATCATAGAGAAGAAATTGCCGAGATTTATACTGGAGATATTGGCGCTCTTGTGGGGATGAAAGATACTACTACTGGAGACACTCTTTGCGATGAAAATAAACCTGTTCTTTTGGAATCAATCACTTTTCCGGAACCGGTTATTTCTATTGCCGTAGAACCAAAAACAAAAGCGGATCAAGAAAAAATGGGGTTGGCGCTGAGAAAATTAGCGGAGGAAGATCCTACTTTCAAAGTGAGAACTGATGAAGAAACCGGTCAGACAATTATTTCAGGAATGGGCGAACTTCATTTGGACATTATTGTGGATAGAATGAAACGAGAATTTAAAGTGGAGGCGAATATCGGTCAACCGCAAGTGGCTTACCGAGAAACCATAAAAGTAGAAGCGCAAGCGGAAGGCAAATATATTCGTCAGTCTGGCGGTCGGGGGCAATACGGGCATTGTTGGATTAAAGTAAATCCTCAAGAACCGGGCGAAGGATTTGAATTTGTGGATGAAATTAAAGGCGGAGTTATTCCTCAAGAATATATCCCTGCCATCCAAAAAGGAGTGAAAGAAGCGATGAATAGCGGAGTTTTGGCGGGATATCCTATTGTTGATATAAAAGCGACAGTGTATGATGGATCTTTTCATGAAGTTGATTCTTCAGAGGCCGCCTTTAAAATTGCCGGATCTATGGCTTTCAAGGAAGCCATTCGTCGTGCCAATCCTATAATTTTGGAACCGGTTATGAAAGTGACAGCAATAACGCCGGAACAATTTATGGGTGATGTAGTGGGGGATATCAATTCTAAGCGAGGGATTATAAAAGAAATGAATGATCGTGGAGAAGGATCTGCCAGAGTAAAAGAAATAAGTTCGGAAATTCCAATGGTAGCTATGTTTGGTTATGCGACTCAACTTCGTTCTATGACTCAAGGCAGAGCTAATTATGTTATGGAATTTTCTCATTATGCTGAAGTCCCAAAAAGCGTGGCGGAAGCGGTAATCAGCGGAGGAAAAAAATAAATTTTTAATAAAAAAAGATTTTGTTTTTCAAAAAAAGCAGTCATCTTTATGGCTGTTTTTTGTTTGAAATGTTTTTCAAAAGTTAGTTTGCGGAAGATAACAGTAAGGTTAATTGAGATAAATTTGTTTTTTGTTTGTAACATTATTTATAGATAGAGAAACACAACTGATCCTGTCGCGTTTTTGGAAAAATTTTATTTTTCCAAAAACGCAAAAATAAAAATCTCTTTTTCTTGAAAGGTAAGCGATTGGAAAGAAAAAGAGTTGAAGAGCGCCAGGTGTTAATTTTTTAGCAAGAGGCGTTTTTTTTGAGGGATTTTTTTATTTTGACGTTTTTTATAAAATAAGTTACTATTGAGATGTAATAAAATTAAACAGGTTTATCTGCGTCGAGTTTGACTCGGAACTAAAAACCTCAAATAAAAAAATGATTGTTTTCTATGTTATTTTGGCAATTTTAGTCGTGTCAGCGCTTTGGCTAGTGAGAATGTATAACGGACTT
>Ga0100397_1001018_pt1 | contig 16652 bp, 14 predicted proteins | sample CryGeymeta201521_FD_81550 | JGI IMG/M metagenome (GOLD analysis project Ga0100397, IMG submission 81550) | Groundwater microbial communities from Crystal Geyser aquifers in Utah, USA - Crystal Geyser metaG 2015-21 | ecosystem: Environmental > Aquatic > Deep subsurface > Groundwater | place: USA... | reverse complement strand
TTCATCAGTTGGGGTGGAAAAACCGGTGAATTCCTTGCTTACCAGGTAAGTTTCTGATATTACACGATGAGGCCTCAGATTTTTGGGGTAAAGTTTTTTTGACATGGCAGAATTCATATGTATATACCGTTGCTTATGAACAGCGCAAATCCCTCAATTTTTTTTGAATCGCCAATAGGCAGATCCGATTCATGCGTTGCGCGGCAGATCGAGCGTTCAGCCTTTGACGGAGCCGATGCGTATCAGCGATATGTCAGATTGACAAGGACAAGTGATTGAGCACTTCCTTACGCAAGGCCGCGATGGCTGCTTCAAGTACCTGGGAGTGGTGTTATTAATGTATCAGGTCAGAATCGTTTGCTTTTCATCAAATAGGCGGTTTATAAAAAGGGGGAGAGACGGGACCAAGGGGAAGAAAATGATCACCACCATGATGTTGAACTGTGTATGACATAGGGCTATGCGCAGGACGAGGTTATCTCTTCACTCTTCACTTTTAAGCCAGATCCGCCCGTAAGGCGGAAGCGCAAGCTGCAAGGCATCTTCTACGGCCTGATATTTTCTGCCTGAGAGAAGGTCTTTGTAAAGGCATCTGTTTTGGCCGATTTTATCTAGGGGAACCTTAAGCCCTACCGTTTCCCCTGTAACGCCGGTGATGGTCAGGATGGACTCGTCCCCCTCCGGGGACGTTCGAAGGAGAACGAACACCCGGGGCGAAAGGTGCAGAACCTTCTGTGCGCCGCGGGGGTGAAAGGATTTCTCCCGCTGGCGAATCAGGATTTGTTCCCTCACACGGCTGGACAGTAAGAACAGTTTTGATGCGGGGTCCTCCAGGGCTTTTTCTACCTCCCGGGCGTCGATAATTCCCCGGTTCAAGTCCCGGTTGACCCCCGAGGCCTTAGCGGCCCCATAGTCGTTGGCGGTCCCCAGTGCACCGTGGATATAAATCCCGGGAACCCCACGCAGTACCAGCGCGATGGCCTGGGAGGCCAGATACCGGGAGATCTGAAGCTCCAGGCTCTCCTCTTCAGTCTCCGGGTTCAAGGCACTCCACCAAGTGGTGTTGATCTCGTAGGGCTCCTCAGCCCCGTCTTCCGTCGTCTTGTTGGATACGAAGGCCCCTTTCTTTCGGGCCCTCTCCACGATGAATTGAATGTCCTTTGGGGGGAGAAACCCGCGGGCACCCTGGAGTCCGATGCCGTCGTGGGTGTCCAGGATATTGAGAAAGACCGTCTGGTCCGAGGGAGGGCATAGATCCACGGCCCATTGGGAAAGGGCCTCGCTGTCTCCGGTGTAGAAGGCGTGAAGTACCAGAAGGGGAAGGGCGAAGTTATATACCATGTGCGCTTCATCGCGGCCGTTTCCGAAGTAGGAGATGTTTTGATGATGAGGCACATTTGTTTCGGTGACCAGGGCCACTCCGGAGGCCACAAGATCCACCACATCGCGGAAGAGTTTGACGATCTCATGGGTCTGGGGAAGATGCACGCTTTCGGTTCCCGGCTCCGCCCAAATGTAGGTTACTGCGTCCAGGCGGAGAAGATCCGCACCTTTGCGGATGTAAAAAAGAAGGCTTTCCAATACCTGCAGGAGTACGGCAGGGTTTCGAAAATTGAGGTCCACTTGATCCGGGGAGAATGTGGTCCAAATGTATCGAGGCCCGTTGATGGTTTCAAATCGGGTGAGGATATCGGAGGTCCTGGGCCGGAATATCTTGCGGCGTTGCTCTTCGGTCAGTTCGTCGGGCGACTCATAGGCAATAAAAAAATTTCTGTAGGCGGGGTTTCCATTCAGGAACTCCTGGAACATCTCACTTCGAGCGGAGCAATGGTTGACGACAGCGTCAAACATGAGATCGTAGTGACGCTTCTTCTCCTGGATGTCTTTCCATGACCCTAACCGCTCATCCACGCGGCGGTAATCCATAACGGCAAAACCCCGATCCGAGGAATAGGGAAAGAAGGGGAGGAGATGGAGCGTGTTGATGGCGCCCCGGGCATATTGCATCACGAAGCGGTGGAGGGCCGAAAGGGGCGTGGCCCCATCCCCCTTCACCATGTCCCCGTATGTGATGAGGATGATATGCTCCTGGGAGAACCTTTCCGAGGGAACATATTCCCTCTCCTTCTCGAGCATCTCAGGTGGCTTGTGGGCGTGATGGACATTCAAAATCCTTTCAAGCTCAGGCATCCAATTTTCAGCCCCTTTGGGGCCGTACAGGAACTCAAGCCTCGCGAGGGCCCGCTCCCTGAATCTCTTGGGGATATCAAGCGCTGGTCTGGTATAGTCCGGAACCTCATCGTAATAGGTTCGTTCTCTGGTTAAGGGCTTATCCTGCTGCACGTCATCCTTTCTATGTGTTCGACAGCGTGAATCAGCATTTGCTCTCCAGCCCAATGCTCAAAACTTATCGCAGAGTCGCAGCAAAGGGATTCTGTTCCCGGAGCTTTTGCTGAATAGAACTCAATGCAATTATTAAAGTATATCAGCCTTAATGCCAGGCGGCAAAAGGTTTTACTCCGAGAATAAAACTGTGTTATCTGATTTGATGATTAACTAGTGTCCATCCGGAAATGAGATAGTTTCGTCGAGTTCAAGGCGGGCGATAATTTCCTTAAGGTAAACCCCCGGCTTTGCCGGGGGACAAGAAAAGTTTGACGTTTCCGGAATAATAGCGAAGCCTCCACTCCTGTGGACTGCTCAAAGTCACGAGGAAGGAGGCTTCATGAACGGCATACAATGCTTAGGTCATACGAAATGGGATTGCAAGGAGGATATGGTGCGAGCAAGAACTACGACGGGATGCATTTCCGGGAACGAGGGTATTTTGTGACAACGGTAGGCACCGACGAAGAAGTAGGTCGGGCCTATATCAAAGAGCAGGAAAAGGAAGACCAGAGAATCGAGTAAATATCGCAATTCAAGACAAGTTGACTGCAGTTGACCACCGAATGGTGGTCAGAGAATCTTTTGAACATACCGCTTTGAGCGGTTCACGGTTTTTGAAGCCACCGGCTTAGCCGGTGGTCACTCACTAACGATTACAACGTATCAGCTCAATAATTTGGGGGATGGCTTTGCGCAGACCAGGGATCAGCTTCTGTAGGTGCGCCTTCAGGCGCAGGGCGCACGGTTTCCATGCGGCTGAAGCCGCACCTACCCCCGATTTTTGAACTCATACATTAGAACGGAATATGAAAACCGGGAAAAAGGTCTAGAGATGAGGAGTATAAACCATGCCGAAAAGGCCAATTTCAGAGCACTTATTGAATCGGAGGGGGATGACAGACTTCAGGAAAGGCTTAATATTATTGATGTGTTCATGGGGACCGAAGGACATCTGACCCTGGAGGAACTTTTCGTTCTGTTGAAGCAAAAGGGATATGACTATGAACCTGAATTCCTCCGCCAGTGCATGGAGATGATTGTTCAACTGGGCTTTGCGCACAAAAAGGAGTTTGAGGGGCAACCCGTCAGGTATGAGCACAGGCATCTAGGAATCCATCATGACCACCTTATCTGCACAAAATGCGGCAAAATTCGTGAGTTTCACAACCCTGAGCTGGAAGCGCTTCAAGAAAAGATAGCCTCTGATAATTGCTTCTATATGCTGCAGCACAGGATGGAGATATATGGAATATGCGATGAGTGTCTTCCGCCGCGCAGGGCACTGATCCCCCTTTACATGGCAAGGGAGGGAGAAAACCTGATTGTGAGAAAGATGTTAGGCGGAGCCATCGCTAAAACAAGGCTTGCGGCCATGGGGCTCAGAATTGGAGAAAGACTTGAGGTGATAAACAACAGCGGCTCCGGTCAGGTGATAATAGCCAGAAAGGGGTCAAGACTTGCGCTTGGAAGGGGTATCGCCCAGAAGGTCATGGTCTCAAGGGAAAAGACGGTTTGCGGGGCTTCAGACACGACCTCTTAAGAAACGTCCTGAAGATATCTCTGGCAGCTCGAACAAAGACCTCTACAGGGTCTCTTTTGAGATATTTTTCCATTTCACCGGATGAGACAGCCTCCGGTACAGATCTAAGCATGAACTTTATCAGTGCCTTTTTGTCATCGACAAGAAGCCGGCGGTAGAGATGGTTAAGAGGGAAGATACGGCACTCGCTTTTTGAAAGGCTTGCCGCCCAGTCAATGAGCCAGGGTCTTCCTTCTTTATCCGCCATCACATTGGCCGCTTTCTTGATATCGCAATGCACAAGGCCCTTTCCATGGATTTCCTCTATCAGATTTTCAAGGGAAGGAAAGAATCCTCTGGGCGGGCCACCGTTTTTTTCGATCTCTTCAAGGTTTGATCCTGGGACGTATGCAATGCACAGAGTAAATGAATCTATCTTGCCATAAAAAGCGGGAACCCCGGCAATGCCGCCCAGCCTTTGATACGCATATTTTTCCCTCAACACCAGGACCCGGCCTACGATGTTTCTAAAGAGGGGTCCATTAGTCCGGTAGTCCTTCACTACAACTTTTCCATGAGGATTCTCAAGCAAATACAGTGCAGGTCTGGTGCCCGATGGGAGCCTTAGAACTTTTGCCTGCAAGGCTCTAGGCTGTCTGATCAATGTGGTATTTAAAGTAGGCGGCACAGGTTCCTTCGCTTGAAACCATGCAGGGGCCTACAGGTGTCCTCGGCGTGCAGAGCTTTCTAAATAATCCGCATTGCACAGGCTTGGCTGCTCCCTTAAGAACTTCTGCGCACCTGCATCCTTTGGGCTCATGAGCCTCGGGGACGGAAAGTGAAAAACGTCTCTCAGCGTCAAAGACGGCGAATTTTTCCCTGATGCGGAGGCCGCTGTCGGCAATAAGCCCCAGACCCCGCCATTTAGAATCTCGTGGAACAAATATCTCATCAAGGAGGGCCATGGCGTTTTTATTGCCTTGGGGGTTCGCTCCTCTTGCATACTGGATTTCCACTTGGCTTCTGCCGTTTTCGATCTGTTCGATAAGCATCAAGATTCCCTGCAGTATGTCAACCGGCTCAAAACCGATTACCACGCAAGGGACATGGTACTGCTCCGCGATCCTCTCATAGGGTGATGTGCCTATGACGGTCGTGACATGACCGGGACAGATAAATCCTTCTATTTCCAGATCACCCCCCGTGAGCAGCGCATCCATGGCCGGAGGGAGGAGTTTGTGTGCGGAGAGAACGGAGAAGTTTTTCAAAGACTGTGCGAAGGCGGTTTTTATCGCAGCCGCGACGGTAGGCGCTGTGGTCTCAAAGCCTACCCCGAGAAAGACTACATCTTTATCAGGATTCTGTCTTGCGATATCAAGTGCGTCGAAGGTTGAATAGACCATGCGGACATCCGCTCCCATTGAGCGCTTTTCGCCGAGAGAAGAAACACTTCCCGGAACTCTAATCATATCTCCGAAGGTGGTGATTATTACCCCGGGTATGTCGGCCAGAGCTACGCAGCGGTCTATGTCCTCCATTGATGTAACGCACACGGGACAGCCCGGTCCTGATAGAAGCTCTATCCCGGCAGGAAGAAGGCTTCTTATCCCGTGCCTGAAGATGGCCATCGTATGGGTGCCGCATATCTCCATAAGACGGGCGGGCCTTCGAGAGGTCTTCCTTATTTTTTCCACGATCATCTGTGAGATTTCTCTATCTCTGTATTCATCCAGGTATTTCATGATCTGTTGCTCTCCGGATTCTGGTCTGAGAAGCCTCCCCTGTGACCTGCGGCTTTGAAGGCACCAAAAACCGCCTGTCCGAGTGATATGCCGCCGTCGTTGGTAGGGACTTTGCTATGAAAGAGGACCCTGAAACCTTTTTTCCGTAAATTATCGGTAAGACCTCGAACAATTGCGAGGTTCTGAAAACAGCCTCCGCTTAGGGCGACCGTTGAGAGGGCGGTCTCGCTCCTGATCTTTGTTACCGCATCACTTACCATACCTATGACTGCCGCATGGAACCTTGCGCTTACAATACCTCTGGCTGCACCCGAAATGATGTCCTCTACTATGCCCTTTATCATGGGGGCAGCCTCCATTACATATCCATCCTTGCCTTTTCTAATTATCCAGGGATAAGGGTTGCAGGAAACAGGGCTTCGGGACATTTCAAGCTCTATCGCAGCCTGCCCTTCGTAGGCATTTGTGCCCCTTAAGCCTATAATAGCGGAGACCGCGTCAAAGAGCCTGCCGCAGCTCGAAGTAAGGGGTGAATTGACTCCACGCTCCGCCATCCTCAGGATGTTCTTAACTGATGCGGGATCTATTTTCCTTATGAGTGGGATATCAAGGTCCATGAAGCCTTCACCGAAGGCTCTGTTCAGATATACAACCGCCATGCGCCAGGGGTTGCGGGCTGCGGCATCCCCTCCCGGAAGCGGAATCTGCTCGATGTGCGCCATCCTCTGAAAGGATGTGACATCGGCAATAAGTATCTCCCCACCCCATACGGTCTTATCCGTTCCATAGCCGGTCCCGTCCAGGGCTACGCCTATAACAGGCTCCATATATCCGTTTTCGGCCATGCAGCTTATTATGTGCGCGTGATGATGCTGAATCGGAAGGGTCTCGATATCCTCAAGTGTCCCTGCGTATCGGGTTGAGAGATAGTCTGGATGAAGGTCATGGACGGCTATTTGTGGCTTCGCCTCCAGGATATTGCGGAGATGAGCGATTGTGAGCTTAAAAAACTCTAATGTTTCGAGGTTTTCCATATCCCCTATATGCTGACTCAAAAACGCTTGGCCATCTTTTTGAACGCAGACGGTGCTCTTTAGTTCAGCTCCCAGTCCTATTGTGCAGGGGAGGCGGCTTGCATCAGGCGGGAGAAAGATTGGAACAGGTACATAACCCCGGCTCCTCCTCAAATGTTGCGGTTTTCCCATAAACACCCTCACCACTGAATCATCGCTTCTCAGGTGTATGTCTCTATTGTGGAGCAGAAAGAAATCCGCTATCCCGTAAAGATCATTAATGGCGGAGTCGTTTGCTATGGTGATCGGCTCTTCACTCCTGTTTCCGCTTGTCATGACCAGGGCGCGATAGGAACCGTCCATAAGGAGATGGTGAAGGGGTGTGTAGGGCAGCATGATCCCGAAATATGAATTCCGTGGGGCTACCGCGGGGGAAAGCCCGTGGCTCCGCTGCTTTCTGACCAGCACTATCGGCCTTTGGGGTGAAAGGAGTATCCGGGCCTCATCATCATCTATTTTGCCTATAGCCCTTGCGGTTTCCAGGTCTTTTGTCATGATCGCGAAGGGCTTTTCCTCCCGGTTTTTCCTTTTCCTGAGCTGACGCACAGACCTGTCATTTCCTGCGTCAACCGCAAGATGAAAGCCTCCCAGGCCTTTTAAGGCAAGAATCTTACCTTCCGAAAGGAGCCCTGCCGCTTCTAGAATAGGGTCTGAGGCCTCTATCTTTAGGCCTTTTGCGTCATGTAGAGATACCCTTGGCCCGCAGTCCCAGCATGCATTGGGCTGGGTGTGAAAGCGCCTGTCCAGGGGGTTATGATATTCTTCAAGACATGAGGGACACATTTGGAATTGCCTCATGGTCGTCAGGTCACGGTCGTAGGGAATATCCTTAATTATGGTATAACGCGGCCCGCAATCAGTGCAATTGATGAAAGGATACCGGTATCTCCTATCCGCCGGATTTCTCATCTCTTTAAGACACTCTTCGCATACGCACATATCCGGCGAGATGATGACGGATCTTTCAGATGCAGATTCACTGGGCTTTATCAAAAATCCCTTTTCGTTTTTAGGCTCTACGTAAGTCCAGCTCAGATCTGATATGTATGCCAGCGGCGGAGGAAAAGCGGTTATGGCCTTGAAAAATGATGTCAGAGACTCCTCTTCTCCTTCCACCTCCAGATCAACACCCTGAGACGTGTTTACCACATATCCCGCCAGACTGTAGCGCGAGGCGAGGTTGTATATGAAAGGCCTGAAACCCACTCCCTGGACAATTCCCCTGACCAGGGCCTTTGCCCTGCTTCTTATCAAGATGCCGACCCCTTGATTTGATCCTTAAGCCACGAGCACCACTCACGCATTCCATCTCCGGTCTTGCAGGAAACCGCAAAAATGATGAGGTTGGGATTCACCTTAAGTGCCTCCTCCCGGATGCTTTCAAGCTTGATGTCAAGGTAGGGAAGGAGGTCCACCTTATTGATCAGAAGGACACTGGACTCTCTGAACATTAGGGGATACTTTGCAGGCTTGTCCTCTCCCTCTGTAACGCTGAGGATCATGGCCTTGAAGTCCTCCCCTACCTTGAATTCGGCGGGACAAACCAGATTGCCTACGTTTTCAACAACCAGGAGGTCCAATTCATCAAGGTTGATATCATCAAATGTCGCCCGGATCATGTTGCCGTCAAGATGGCATGCTCCATCCGTGTTAATCTGCACCACGGGGACATTTTTTTTGGCTATTCTATCGGCATCCTTGGAGGACTGGATATCACCTTCTATCACCCCGATACGAACTTCTTCCCGTAATATCTCTATTGTCCTTTCAAGGAGGCTTGTCTTTCCCGCCCCCGGGGAACTCATAAGGTTTATTACGGTCAGCCCCTTTTGATCAAAAAGCTTGCGGTTTTCAGCGGCTATCCTCTCGTTTGCTTCAAGTATGTTCTTTACTACGGTAACCTTCATCAAGATTGCTCCTCTCTGGTTATTCGACCTCCATCTCAACGATGGAGAGGTCCTGTCCCCTCAGGGTTTCTATATTGCCTCCGCCGCATGAGGGACAAACAAAGACATATTCCTTTACCTCAAAAGCATGCCCGCAGTCCTTGCATCTTCCTTCAAGCGGAACTACCTCAATCAAAAGCCTTGCTCCGTCCAGATCGCTCCCCTGAACCATGATGTCAAAGCAAAATGATAGTGAATCTGGAACAATAGCAGAAAGCTTTCCAATCTTTACCTTTACGGAACGAAGAACGGATACATGGTGCTTTGCCATTTCATCGCGTATAATATCAATAAGGCTTTGAGCGATTGACATCTCATGCATAAACGGGCCGAGCCTTTCTTGGTGGTTCTTTAATTCTACTTCAGCCCTGGGTCAAGGCGACTATAAGGGAGTCAACCTTCTGTCTGGCGTCATTGAAGACACCTGACAGGTTCAGGGAATGGTTGGCGAATATGCTGGCGGGGGAACCGTTCAAGACCAGGAGCGGTTCAAAGTCGCATCTTCCCAGGCTCTCGAGTATCTTGTCAACCAGTTTGACCGAGTTTTTGTCTCTAAGCACTGTAAAGAAGTCCTTCCTTATTGCGTGAAAGGAATTGAAGAGAGCGTAGGCAACCCCTTGCGCATAATAGAAGTTGTCGTCAATCTTTCGCCACGGGATATCTATTCCCACAGTCTTTGCGGACTGGTCCTTTCCCGTCTCCGTCTCATCCAGCGCAACCGCCTCTTTCCTGTCCGGCGGGGCATTGATGAGCCTCGTATTCACTCCACCCATTAGCGATGCATACTGCTGAAGCAGCTCCACCAGGTTGTCGGCCCTGGGATAAAAAAAAGATCTTCCGCTGGCGACATTCTTCATAAGATCGTCAAGGCGGGACGCTGCCTCCTTCCATTTGCTTTCAGCAGAAGGGAACCACCATCTGTAAGGATCGTTTGAAAGGGCCGTGAAGGCGGCCTCTGCCATGGAATCCAAGGTATCAGTGGTTCTCATCCGCGAGAGGTTATCTCTTATCACTCTTACATTGTATCTGACCACCTCCAGTTCACCTATCTGGAAATTTGGTATGTTATCCAAAAGGGCGGTAGGCCAGAAAATATCATTGGGCATCCAGTTCCGGAGCATCTGGTCTAACAGCATTCTATTTGTCTTTAAAAAGGCAGCACCGTTTACGTCCTTGGGAAGTTCACCAAGAGCAAGAGTACCAGGTTTTTTTGAACTCAAAATCATTACAACTAAAATGAAGATTATCAGCAGGGCAAGGATAACAGGAAAAATGCCCCATTTCTTCTCTCTTTTGCTGTCTTCCATAATTTTTTTACTCCCGTCCCTGTTGATTCGACGGCAATGCCTGTAAGTCGCCTGCCTGCCGATTCAAAAAAAGGTTCCTCTTGCGTGATCCTGGTCCCAAAATTTCATGCCTGACATTATTTGCCGCCCCCATCCACGAAAATCCATCGGGGTCGGTATCTCTATCGGAATCGGTATCGTATTGCAAGAGGAAGCCTATGTAAGCGCTTTTCGATTGCGACCCCGATCTCGTACCGACTCCGGAAAAACCGGGCCATTTTCACGGTAGTTCATAATAAGTATTGCTAGCAAGCTATGTCAACAAGCACAGGTTGCCGTACGCTTTTCTATGTTTCAAAATTAACACACTCGAAAAAGTGGCCAGGAGCGTTACCACGACGAAAGCCGAGTCCAGAAATAGTTGAAATTACTGGCTTCCGGCTCCAATATCTGTGTTAGGGACAGGATTGGCCGGCATAACGAAAATAGGCAATTTTGGACTTTTTACGAGACCATCAAAATTGATCTATCGGCCATGCCCTTTTGGGGCACAACGAAAGATGAAAATGCCGTACGTCATTCCGGACCCGATTCGGAATCCAGGCCGTCATTCCGGCGCAGGCCGAAAAAAAGACTGCATACCGGCCTACGCCGGAATGACGATATATTTTCATATAAACGGCAATCACCGAAAACAGGCAATCAATCGGTCCATATACCGAATTTTTTATGACAGTCCCTTGCCCTGGCAGCAATATCCATTACCCTGTCGGTAGCCTCAATCTTCACTTCATCTCTTTGATAAACTCCGGTCATGGTCTTGAGTGACTCCTTGACAGAATCCGCAAGGGCCTGTGGATTATAGCCTCCCTCCAGGGAAAAAAGGATGGGTGGATTTCCGCACTCCTTAATCAGGTTAAGCAGCATTCCTGTCAGGGCGCCGAAGACCCCGGCGCTGAGCCTTGATCTTCCAATCGGATCTTCTTTGTGAGCATCGAAGCCTGCGGCGGCAAGAATAAGTTGCGGTTGATAGCGCAGGAGCAGGGGCCTCAATACCTCGCCATAGATAAAAAGAAATTCTCCGTCTGAAAGGTCCCTTGGAATCTGGATATTCAGGTTATACCCGGCCCCGTCGTCTTCTCCTGTTTCCTCAAAGGTGCCGGTATAGGGGTAGAGCAGGGGATCATGAGTCGAGAAATAAAAAACACTTCTATCGCCATAGAAAAAATCCTGAATTCCGTTTCCATGATGGATATCCCAATCAATTATTAGAACGCGCTCTATCCCCCGCCTTTCTACGGCGTAGCGGGCCGCTACGGCAAGATTGTTAAAGACACAAAATCCGCCGGCCCTGTCTCTCTGCGCATGATGCCCCGGAGGCCTTACAAGCGCGAAGCATGAGTCAAACTCTCCTGAGAGGAGGCAGTCAAGCGCCTTGATGCATCCTCCGACTGCAAGCCAAGCGCAGTGATATGTCCTACTGCTCGCGGGCGTGTCCGGAGCGAGCGAGGTGGAAGGCTGCTCGGCGGTCTTCATAACCTTCTTGATATAGGTCGGCGTATGAACCAGCTCAAGCTGCTCAAGGGTTGCAAGGGCGGGCGTGATGACCGGAAAGACTTCTTTAAAGCAAGAGTCTATCATCCTGTGAATGGATACCAGCCTGTTTGGATGCTCAGGATGCGTATGACCCGGTTTGTGTTCGAGATAATCCTCGCTCAAAACCAGGGCGGCTCTGCTTGATTGCTCTTGCATTTACTATTTTCCTTTTAGTGCCATGGCGTCCCTGATCAGGGTCTCTATGACAGCCGGATCCGCCATGGTGGAGGTATCCCCGAGTTCAGAGCCCGCACCGGCCGCTATCTTCTGCAGTATGCGGCGCATTATCTTTCCGCTCCTTGTTTTTGGAAGAGCGTCTGCCCACTGAAGCATGTCAATGGTTGCAATAGGCCCTATCTCCTTACGGACAAGAGCAATAAGATCTTTTTTGAGCACTTCTGATTTTTCTACCCCCGTATTAAGGGTGACAAAGGCATAAATCCCCTGCCCCTTGAGGGGATGAGGGTAGCCAACCACCGCGGCCTCGGCCACATTTCTATGCAGAACCAGCGCGGATTCGACCTCAGCCGTTCCAAGGCGATGGCCGGAAACATTTATGACGTCATCAATTCGGCCTATTATCCAGTAATAGCCATCCTCATCCTTCTTAGCGCCATCTCCTGTAAAATACGTCCCGGGCGCTATGGAAAAATAGGTATCCCTGAAACGGTCATGGTTGCCGTAAATAGTTCGAGCCATGCCCGGCCAGGGCTTTCTGATGCAAAGGACCCCCTCCTGGTTTGGATAGCGCACCTCTTCACCCGTCTCATCCAGTATGACCGGATCAACCCCAAAGAAAGGAAAGGCGCAGGAGCCGGGCTTGATGGGCGCCACGCCGGGAAGTGGCGTGAGCATGTGGCCTCCGGTTTCCGTTTGCCACCAGGTATCCATAATGGGACACCAGTCCCTGCCCACATTATGATAATACCACCTCCAGGCCTCGGGATTGATAGGTTCGCCTACAGAGCCCAGGAGCCTGAGGGATGTTATGTCGTGTTTTTTTACATGCTCATCTCCCTCCTTTGCAAGAGACCTGATGACCGTAGGGGCGGTATAAAACTTGTTGACCTTGTATCTGGCAACTATCTGCCAGTATCGGTCAAATCCAGGATAGGAAGGCACTCCCTCAAAGATTACGCTTGTAAGTCCGTTTGTTAGCGGTCCGTAAACTCCGTAGGAGTGCCCCGTTACCCATCCTATGTCCGCCGTGCACCAGAATACCTCATCATCCTTCAGGTCAAAAACGATCCTGGTGGTTATGGCGGCATATAGAAGATAGCCGCCGTGAGTATGAACCACGCCTTTCGGTTTGCCGGTGCTTCCGCTTGTGTATAGAATGAAGAGAGGATCTTCTGCTCCCATTTCCTCCGGCGGAACTTCTGGAGGAAGAGTCGGGTCTTCAGTCAGTTCATGCCACCAGACATCCAGGCCCTCTTTCATACCGACATCCATGCCGGTCCTTTTGACGACAATAACTCGCTCCACATCAGGGGAGTTTTCCACGGCCCTATCCACATTTTCCTTGAGCGAGACTGCTTTCCCGGCCCTAAATGACCCGTCTGCGGTTATGATAACCCTGGCACCACAGTCCTGTATCCTGTTTGCAAGAGATTCAGCGCTAAAGCCGCCGAATACGACGCTGTGTACGGCTCCGATTCTTGCGCAGGCAAGCATGGCTACAGGCAGCTCAAGGATCATTGGAAGGTAGATTATAATCCTGTCGCCTTTTTTTACGCCCTGCTTCTTAAGGGCCGCAGCCGCCTTTACTACCTTATGATAAAGCTCCTTGTAAGAAAGCTTCTTTCTGTCTTCCGGATTGTCTCCTTCCCAGTAGTAGGCGATCTTGTCACCTATGGAATCAAGATGGCGGTCGAGACAGTTATAGGATGCATTTAATGATGCCCCTTGAAACCATTCTACCCTTGCCTCATTGAAATCATAGCTGAGGACCTTATCCCAGCGGTGATACCATGAAACATATTTATCTGCCTGCTCGCCCCAAAAGCCTTCAGGGTCGTTCAGGGAACGGGCATATATCTTTTCATACTCGTCCCTACCCTTAATGAAAGCTACTTCTCGATAATGTTTAATGTGGGCGTCGTACCACTTGGGTGCATTGTCCTTCATTGGTGCCAACTCCTCCTTTCTATTCATGCATATTGGTCGGGTTCCCGCTCGGCAATCCCAGTTCTCTGGCTCTCAAGACCCGCCTTAATAGTTTACCTGCCTTTGTCCTGGGAAGAGCTTCCATGAACTCGATCTCTTTTAAAGGCGCATCAGGCGATAGATTTGCCTTTACAAACAACCGTATCTCCTGATTAAGACGGTTTGAAGGGGCAAAGGCACTGCTGAGCGTTATGAAGGCCTTTAGATAAGGCTGCCCTGCCTTTCCAGCCTTGCTTATGACGGCGGCTTCACAGACCGCAGGGTGCCTGGACAGTATCTGCTCTATGTCATAGGGGCCTACCATCTTTTCCCCTATCTTCATGAGATCATCTACTCTGCCTTGATGATAGAAGTACCCCTCCTCGTCCTTCAGGGCCATGTCCCCGGTAAGAAACCAGCCCTTGTGCCTGAAGTAAAGGTCATAGCGGGCCTTGTCCTTCCATATTCCGCTCATGAGGCCGGGCCAGGGAACTTTTAGTGCGAGTTCTCCCATGCTGAGGAGAGGAAGCGCCTCACCCGTCTCATCCATGATGGCCGCTTCCATGCCGGGAAGAGGCTTTCCCATCGAACCAGGCTTGATATCGAGGAACGGAAAATTGGCGATGCAAATTATTCCCGTTTCACTCATCCACCACGTGTCATGGGGCGATAGACCAAATCTGTCTTTGAACCAATAGAAAAGCTCAGGGAGCAGTGCTTCGCCCACCGCGCAGACATGCCTGAGACGCGAGAAGTCATATCTTGTGGGAAGGTCGTCACCCGCCTCCATAAGCCTCCTGATTGTCATAGGGGTCGTGTACCAGGCAGTAACCCCGTATTTTTCTATGGTTCTATACCACGTGGAAGCTGAGAAAACCGCTCCCTGGGCAACGCTTGCCGCACCGCAAAGCCACGGCACAAAGGTGCTGTAAATCGTGCCCGTGATCCAGGCCGGATCTCCGTCCGTCCACAAAACGGAATCAGGCCCCAAATTCAGTACATATCTTCCGGTAGCCAGGTGCCCTAACATGTCGCCGTGGGCGTGCAGGATTCCTTTGGGAGGGCCTGTGGAACCGGATGTATAGATGAGGTAGAGGGGGCTTTCTTCTTCAAGCCATTCGGGTTCAATCCACTCGGGCATTTCCTTGAGCAGATCAGGGGCTATGAACTCATTGTGAAAAAGCCCCGGGGCGGTTCCTTCGGTATAGATAACGGAATACCCGGAGGAGGCATAGTCAAGCGGAAGCCTTTCTGCAAGGTCGAGATGGGTAAGAATCCCTCTCGGCTCGGCGTTGGCGATGCGCTCTTCCAATTCCTCGATTCCAATGGTGGTAAAGATGGGGCAGAATATTACTCCAATCCTGGCGCAGCCGAGCAGGGCGCAGAAAAACTCCGGAGACGACTGGAGAAAAACAAGAAGTCTGTCCCCTGTTCCAAATCCCAGGCTTCTGATCATGCCGGCCCACCTGGATGAGGCCTCCATCAATTCCCTGTAGGTGAAGGAGACGTTCCTGTCTCCTTTTTCAAATATGAGGGCTTTACGATCCCTTGTGCTGCTTTCTTTGCCCCAGCGGTCAATGGCCTGGTGTACGATATTTACCTTGTCGTCTATCGGCCAGGTGAACTCTTCTCTTAACCCGTTCCAGGTAAATCCTTTTACGGCACCGGCATAGGTGCCGTATTTAGAAGCAGGTTTCTCTGCGGGGATGCGCGCCTTAATCACCTGCGGAGGCCCTCTTTATAAAGTCAAAAATGTCTTTTGCGTGGTTTCTCTCCACAAAATCGCTGAGCACTGCACCGAATCCGTTGTAGGCGCTAATAGAGGTGCTTGCCGTGTAGCATGGATCGTTGACATCTTTGAGTATCACACGGGATTGCAGTTCGGAATATCTGTCGGTACCTGATGCGCCGCCAATGTACCTGGCTGAGGTTTCGATAAAAACCGACAAGGTCTTTCCGCTTCCGGCCCCTTCCGAAAGCATGCCTTCGGACCTCAGTATCTCAGTAAGCTCATATTTTATCTTTGTAGAGATATAGGGCGGGGTTTCAAAATTTCCCGCCTTGGTCGCAATGACGCCGACCTTATATCCCTTCTTATAGGCAGATATCTTTTCTTCCAGGACGGGGCCTGACGTTATTGATGCGCATCCGGTGAAAAGAAACATCAACAATAGACCTGTAATGAAAAATGTGTTCTTCATCTTGAGAGCAGACCTCCTTTCGATAATGGTTTATATGAAAATGCCCCTTACTTTAATCCCTCCCCCTAGACGGGGGAGGGAGGGGTGGGGGTGATTTTTCATGCTTCGTTGTGCTCCTTTCAGGGCATGGCGGTTAGTGTCTTATAAAGGGCTTCTCCTCAGGTAGTTCCTGATAGCTCCCTCGATATCAGCAGGAATCTCTATGCCCCTTTCCGTCAGACGTGAGCGGTATTTGTCAAAGGACTGGACATGTCTTACAGACGATACCAGTATCTCCAGGTAATCCTTGAGGGATTCTTCCACCTCACGCCGAAAGGCTTCCCTCGAGAGGAGGAGATTCTCCGCTTTTTTTATCAGTCTCAGGTTAACCGGTCTGCATACGCTTCTGTAAAAGATAAAGCGCTGCAACTGCCCATCTTCTGAATCTTCCCTCATGATAGCTTCCATTACGCGCTCTATGTCAATACTGTCACAAACCTCCGTCTCTATACCTTTTTGCCTGAACGCTTCAAACACGGCCCTGAGCGGCCTTGGGACGCCGCAGGTGTCTTCCTCATCGAGGACGCAGTCCCTGCTCCTCATATATACAACGAGATCAAGGTCGGAATGGGCCTCAGCCATCCCGAAACTCACGGAGCCCAGAAGATCAAAAGGTATCATCTCAATAAATAGGGGTAGCAGCATCCCCTGGAGTTGTTTTTTTTGTTAATGCCTTCCGATTTTTCTTGCGTTCCGATCTTTGATGGTCTATCCTGC
>Ga0100397_1000995_pt1 | contig 16931 bp, 11 predicted proteins | sample CryGeymeta201521_FD_81550 | JGI IMG/M metagenome (GOLD analysis project Ga0100397, IMG submission 81550) | Groundwater microbial communities from Crystal Geyser aquifers in Utah, USA - Crystal Geyser metaG 2015-21 | ecosystem: Environmental > Aquatic > Deep subsurface > Groundwater | place: USA... | reverse complement strand
CGGTATTCCTCCACTGATGACCAAGACTTGACCATTACCACCGATGCCGAGTTTTGAAAGAGAAGTGCCACTACTGTAGTAGAGCATATCACCTGGGGTATATGAAGATTGACCGGTACCACCTCTCGCTACAGAAAGCTGTCCGCTCCATGCCAGAGTAAGAGCATTGCTCGCTATGGATCCTGTGACATTGGTATCGTTGGTCACCGATGTTGGTGCAGTGGTTGCGAGGGTAATAGAACCAGAGGCGTTAGTCACGGTGATACCTGTGCCTGGAGTAAGAGTGGCAAGAGTATAGTTTAATCCATTGCCGATAAGGAGAGAACCATTGGGAGCAGAAGATCCAGAGAGGCCTGTACCACCACGGGAAACATTCAGTTGGTTTTCGTATGACAAAGAACTCATACCGGTCCAGTAAGCTACTGAACCATTCGTTCCAGAACCAGACAACCCTGCCACGCCACTCGCCACCGCACACTTCCACGCTTTGAGTGAACTATCCCACGAAAGCACATCGTTATTAGCGCAACCTTGAAGAAGCGTCAGACTATTCGATGGACCAGCGAATTCCAATCCCGAAAAACTAATTGACGACCCAGACCCGATTCCCGTATTCAGGATATCTACTCCGAGCGTTGGTGTACTGCCCTCACCCGTGACCGAACCCACAAGCCCATCTCCAGCAGTGATACTCGCAACATAATCTCCGTTAGTATCGGTGCCGAGCGTCACACTGTTCACTGATCCTCCAGAAATATTGTTGTATGTCGTACCGTCATTAGAAAATTGCCATCTTTGCGTACTCGCGTTGAAACGCAAAGTAGGAGCTGAGGAAGCATTCGAAACTGTCAAATCAAAATTCGTACTACCCAAAGATGATCCCGATCCAATGTTAAATGTTTGAGAGTCTGTACTGATGTCAGTATTTTGCACATGAATATCTGCGAGTCTGGAATCATTCCCTAAAACAAGTTGACTCTTCCCCTTGCCTGTTGGCAACATACCAATATCCATTTTCCCTCCCTTGCCAAGAGTGGAAATATCGCCCTCATTTGTTCCGATAGTTTTTCCTTGCAAGAATTGAGAATTGGTAGCACTTGGCACAGAACCGAGTTTTTTTCTTGGTATCATTTCAGAATCTGTACCGATGCGAATACCGATATAGTAGTCCCCTTGTGCGAAATCAAGATTGGCAGGCAGAGGATTCACCTTGCCTAAGAAAGATTTGATGAGACCACTTTTCACTTCTACCGTCTGAGTTTCCTCCCACAAACGGGTACTTGCATCACTGTCTGATGGATACGAATCACTCACTGATCGGTCAACAGAGTAGAGTGCGAAACGTACTTCATATGAGCCGTTATTTATCACTTTATTTTCATTATTGAAGAGTGATGCAGAGATACCAATTTGTTCGATAGAGTTTGTAGTAGACACAGCAAAAACAGTCTGGAGACCTGACCAGACCACTATTGCCATCCCTATCACAAGTGTGAAAATGAGAGAAGTATGTACTGTTTTTCGTTGTTTATTTTTTCTGAAAAACGACATGAAAATTCGTATAGGATGACAAAATAAGTATAGCACACTTTTTCATTGTCAAGAAGTGTCTCACTGTGTATAAGTCAAGGCAAAACATTGCTCTTCTCTCTACAAAGAAAAACGGAGGAAAAGGCTAAGGACGAAGTTGATAAATATGCTGATCGGAGCAGAGAAAAAGAAGATAATAATGAGAAGCAAAAACATTCCATACTGTTCGAGAAAGAAGACGGTCCGTTCACGAATCGGTACGAGCGCATAGAGGAGTTTCGAACCATCAAGAGGCGGTACTGGCAAAAGATTGAAACAACCCAAAACGACATTCCAGAAAATCACAAGGAGAAGGAGTCCAAAAAAAACATTTGACAGTGATCCAGACAGAGCGGTTGCGAGCAAAGCAAACTTGTCCATAAAATCTCCGCTCATGCTGATGACACCGATAAACCGATCGAGAATATCTATCTTCACAAGAAGAGCAATAGGGAGCATTTTGGCAATAAACGAGGCGATAAAGGCCACAAGGAAATTCACTCCCGGACCCGCAAGCGCCACGAGTACAGGGCCCCATTTCTGATCACGTAAGTTATAAGGATTGTATGGTACAGGCTTGGCAAAACCAAAAGCAAAACCCGTACTCAGAAATAACAAGAGAGGTAAAATAATCGAACCAAAAGGATCAATATGTTTCAGTGGATTCAAATTCAAACGATCGGCGTATTTCGCGGTCATATCACCAAGCCACAAAGCCACGACGCCATGCGCCACTTCGTGAATCATTACCGAATACACGAGCGTCAAAATATAAAATCCGATAAGTACTATTTCATTTGCCATAAGAGGGAAATCATAAAAAATAAAAATAAATGGAAAGGTATAATTATCTTTCAAAAGCATTTTTCTTTTCCTTTAACTCGTACTCGGTAACGTTTTGAGATGAAAGCGGAGTAAGAAAGATCGTATTGTGGTTCAGCTTTTGTCTGAACTCTCGCCCTTGGCGGGAGAACAAGACGACTTTCTCTCTGCTAAGACACAAAACGTTCGAGGCGAGATACGGAAAAGAAAAATGCTTTTGAAAGATAGTTCAATATTATACCCAAAGGCAGTGATGCCTTGCCAGAAAGACAAGTCTATGATACACTACTCCAAGTAATATCTCTAGAGTATCATTATGAGCCGAACCTGCCAACTCACCGGACGTGGAACCAGTACGGGAAATGCCCGTAGTCACTCCAATATCGCTACTCGTCGAACATTCAAAATCAACCTCCAGACCAAACGTATTGGTGGTATGAAACTGCATCTTTCGACTCGCGCCCTCCGCACACTCGCAAAAAGCACGAAGTAATAGTCTTTTTTTATACGCAATAAGAAACTCTCTCAGTATGAGGGAGTTTTTTTACTCATTCTAAGCTCATTTTTTCCCTTTTGTTAAAAAAATATCACTACGCAATGTCTCGATTGCGTAGCATATTTTTATGCTTTTTATAAGTCATTTTTATAGACACTCCATGTCATCATTGTCGGAGTATTGGGCCCGCCCCAAGGCGGGTAAAAATCCCTGTCCGCCTCGGGAGGAGAACTCCGACTACAATTTCCTGGAAATTTACTTCATCGTCATTGTCGGGGCGCGGAGAATCGGACTCCGACTACAAGACCCCCAGCCTTGCGTACTACCACTATACGACACCCCGATAAAAAAAGGCAGTCTTTGCGAAGAGACTGCCTTGGAAAATATATCCTCTATTCCAAAATACCGTCCAAGTTTACATCGTACAAAATTTGTTCTTGTACCAGACGATAATTCATAATTTCTTTTTCTTCGAACCAGATTGCAATTTCTTTTTCGGCTTCTTCCCAATTTTCTGAACAATGAATCAGGTTTCTCACAGCACGATTGTCCAGCGCTGAAAGTCCATACGAATCAATAGTGAAATCACCTCGAATGGTTCCAATATCAGATGTCACTGGTTCGGTACTGCCAACAATTTTCTTCACAATAGTGGTAGCGCCATGTCCTTCGACAACAGCCACCAGCACTGGTCCACAGGTAATATATCCGACCACTGTTCGAATAATATCCTTGCCATATTCGATTGCTTCTTTCTCTATTGGAAGGTTGTTTTCTTTGCGATCATTTACCATTCGCTCCCCTTTCTTCTGGTACCACTCATCATCTTTGTTATAGTGTTTCCAGCATTGGTCTTCGGTGGCGAGCGTGAGCTTCATAGCGGTAAATTTGAGCCCTGTGCGCTCAATACGCTTGATGATTTCTCCTACGAGGGTACGCTGAATAGCATCCGGCTTGAGGATAATCAGGGTTCGTTCTCTTTTCTCTAATGTCGCCATACATATATTCCTTAGCAATTATTTCTCTTTGCCTATTGTGACACACAAAATCACTCTTGGCAACATCAAAAAATATGAAAAAATATTTTCAATAAAAGAATTTTTTGTCTCTAAACAAAAAAACCTCCCGAAAAAATCGAGAGGTGTTTTTGTTCAAGCGCTGATTCTTCTCTAGGCTCTTGGTTGTCCTGGCGCACGATACCCTGTACCTGCAGGGATGAGACGTCCGATAATGACGTTTTCCTTGAGACCACGGAGATGATCTTCTTTGCCGGCAATAGAAGCATTGATGAGCACGCGAGCGGTTTCCATAAACGACGCGGCGGAGAGGAAGGATTCGGTCGAAAGTGCCACTTTGGTAATTCCTAAAACCATCGCTTCACCTGTTGCTTCACGTCCTTTGTTTGCGAGTGACTGCTCATTGGCATCGATGAACTGATCTCTTTCAACCACATCTCCAGGGAGGAGTGTGGAGTCGCCTGGATCGACAATGCGGATACGAGACATCATCTGACGAATGATCACTTCGATGTGTTTGTCATTGATGGCCTCACCTTGAGCAGCATAGATTTCTTCAATTTCACAAATGATATAACGATGAACAGCTTCTCGTCCCATAACGGTATAGAGCTTCTTCAAATCGAGATGTCCTTCGGAAAGAATAGATCCGATGCCGACCAAGTCACCTTCTTTGACGCGCAGAGCGACGTTGGTTGGTGCTTGATATTCCACAAGCGTTTTGTCGACTGATTCTACCGTGATCTTTACCACCTTGATGTTTTCTTTGACAATCGATTTCACTTGACCATCGACTTCACACAAAATAGCTTCAGTCTTCGGATTGCGCACTTCGAAGATTTCTTCAACACGTGGCAAACCTTGAGTAATATCTGATCCGACAACGCCACCGACGTGGAACGTACGCATCGTGAGCTGTGTTCCTGGTTCACCGATAGCCTGCGCAGCGACGACACCGACAGAAGCACCGAGTTCTACCAAGTTGCTTCGACCGAGGTCGATACCATAACAGAGTCTACAAATACCACGGCGAGATTTACATGTTACCAAACTACGGATTTTCACTTTCGGGAAATTCTTTTGTTCAATAACCTTCGCTTGTACCTTGTCGATCAGTGTTCCTTCTTTCACGAGTACTTTCTTTGTTTCTGGGTCTTTCAAATCTTCGATGACCACACGACCCTCGACGCGAGCTGCGAAACTGTGCCCGATCTTGTCAGAATCTTCTCTGTAGAGATAGACACCTTCAGTATCATGACAGTCTTCTTCACGTACGATGATATCCTGAGCCACATCGACGAGACGACGAGTGAGGTATCCAGCAGAAGCGGTACGAAGAGCGGTATCAGCCATACCTTTACGAGCACCGTGAGTAGAGATGAAATATTCGAGAACATTGAAACCTTCTTTGAAGGAACTCTTTACAGGAAGCTCAATCGTTTCACCTGTTGGTCCTGCCATCAGTCCTTTCATACCAACAATCTGTACGACGACTGATTCTGATCCACGAGCTTTGGAATACACCATAGCATAGACTGGACCTTCCTTATCGATAGAAGCACGCACGACTTCACTGATGCTATTTTTCGTTTCGTTCCAAATTTCGATCACACGATTACGGCGTTCTTCGTTTGTGAGGAGACCATCATTGTATTGACCCTTCACTTCTTTCACACGAAGTTCGGCAGCTTCGATGAGGCCCTTCTTTTCTTTTGGAATAACGAGATCATCCATACCCCAGCTCAGTCCTGATGCAGACACTGCGCGGAAGGACAAATCTTTCATACGATCAGCGAACTTGGCTGCTTCATCTTGACCACAGGTTTCGATGATGCGTGACATAATCGAACGCAGATCTTTCTTGATCAATTCTTCATTGAGGAAGCGGAGGCTTTCTGGAAGAATATCATTGAACAAAATGCGTCCTACTGATGTGTCGATAAGTTCACCTTTGAAAGAAAGTTTCACGGCAGCGTTTACTGCTACCAGTCCAATCTGATAAGCAAGAATGGCTTCATCCATAGTACCGAAAGCCTTACCCTCGCCCTTGCTCCCTGCCTTGATATGAGTGAGATAGTAACAACCGAGCACCATATCAAGACGAGCAGCTACGATTGGTTCTCCAGAAGCAGGCTTGAGGAGGTTCTTCGAAGAAAGCATAATGTTCGCACTTTCTGCACGAGCCTGATCAGTCAGCGGTACGTGGACGGCCATCTGGTCACCATCAAAGTCAGCATTAAACGCTTCGCATACCATCGGGTGAAGGCGAATAGCCTTGCCTTCGATCAGTACTGGTTGGAATGCCTGAATAGACAGACGATGGAGAGTTGGAGCACGGTTTAAGAGTACATAGTGGTGTTCGATGATTTCGTCCAATATTTCGTATGCCTCTTCTGTTTCCGCATCCACCATACGTCCAGCGGTACGCACGTTATGTGCAAATTCCTTGGCAATCAGTTTGTTGATAATGAACGGTTTGAAAAGTTCGAGTGCCATTTTCTTCGGTAATCCACACTGATGGAGTTTCAAACTTGGTCCAACGACGATAACACTACGTCCTGAATAGTCTACACGTTTTCCGAGAAGGTTCTGACGGAAGCGACCTTGCTTACCTTTCAGCGCATCAGCAAGAGATCGGAGGGAACGACGTTGACCTGTTGAGGCAGCTGTCGAAGCCTGACCACGACGAGCGCTGTTATCAAACAGAGCATCTACTGCTTCTTGAAGCATTCTCTTTTCGTTTCTCGTAATCACTTCTGGAGCACCGATTGACATCAGCTTTTTCAAACGATTGTTACGGTTGATGATGCGTCTGTAGAGATCGTTCAAATCAGAAGTAGCAAAACGACCACCATCAAGAGCAACCATCGGACGAAGATCTGGTGGAATCACAGGAATAGCTGTAGGAAGCATCCATTCGAAACGGAGCTGTGCCTTGTCAAAACCTTGGTACACTTTCAAGCGTTGCAGAAGTTTTTTCTGATCCACGGATTCGTTGGACTCGAGTTCTTCTTTCAGAGCTTTGAGTTCTTTCTTCACATCAATCTTTTCGAGAATCTTGCGAACAGCCTCGGCTCCGATGCCTGCTGTGAAGATTTGACCGAAGCGACTCGAAAGGTTAAAGTATTCAATTTCTGAAAGAATCTGATATGGATGTAGGTTACGCATTTCATCTTTTGTTGCACGATACTGATCCTTGAGCTCTTCGATTGCTTCATCGAAGGCCTTGTCATCAGTACTGCTCGCTCTCAGTTCTTTCTGCTTGCTCTTGTATTCCTTCTCCAATTGTGCGAGTGATTGTCCTTTGAGAGATTCATTCACTTCCATAATGATATAGGAAGAGAAATAGATCACGCGTTCGAGTGCCTGAGGAGAGATACCAAGTACCAAACCAATTTTCGAAGGCACACCACGGAGGAACCAAATGTGAGAAACTGGAGTAGCGAGTTTGATGTGTCCCATACGTTCACGGCGAACGATCGAACGGGTCACTTCGACACCACACTTATCACACACGATACCGTTATAGCGAATACGTTTGTATTTTCCACAATAACATTCCCAATCCTTGGCAGGACCAAAAATCTTTTCACAGAAAAGCCCATCTGGTTCGTAACGTTGAGTTCGATAATTGATTGTTTCTGGTTTTGTGATTTCACCGTGTGACCATCCCAAAATCTGCTCTGGACTGGCGAGGGTAAGTTTCACACTTTCGAAATCACTGACTTTTGTAATATTTTCCATAAGATTTTTACTAACAACTCACAACTTTTTCTCTTTGTTGCCTGTTGTTGATTATTGGTTGTTAGTTAATTAATGGGTTCAATTACAGCCTCTTTGAAAGCTGGAATGTCATCATCATTTTCTTCGGTCTTGACACCCTTGAGCTCTACATCGAGACACAAGCCCTTGAGTTCATTCACGAGAACATGGAATGAAGCTGGCAGGTTCGGACTCTTGATTGGTTCGCCTTTGATGATCGACTCGTAGGCCTTGGAACGACCTAGCACATCATCGGATTTGATAGTAAGCATTTCTTGGAGAGTGTATGCAGCGCCGTATCCTTCGAGCGCCCACACTTCCATTTCTCCGAAACGCTGTCCACCGAACTGCGCTTTTCCACCAAGTGGTTGCTGAGTAATGAGAGAGTAAGGCCCGATGCTTCGCATATGGAGTTTGTCTTCGATCAAATGGTTCAGTTTCATGATGTACATAACACCAACCGTTGAATCATTATCGAGAGGCTGTCCTGTCTTTCCATCAATCAATCGAATTTTGCCATTTTCAGGGAGACCAGCTTTTTTCAGTTCATTCTTGATATCTTTTTCTGATACACCATCAAGAGCGAAACTCGCTACCTTGTACCCGAGGGTCTTCGCAGCCCAACCAAGATGAGTTTCGAGCACTTGTCCTAGGTTCATACGAGAGGCGACACCGAGAGCGTTCAGTACAATATCGACTGGTGTTCCATCAGGCAGATATGGCATATCTTCGGCAGATGCGATGTATGAGATAACACCTTTGTTTCCGTGACGTCCAGCGAGTTTGTCACCAACAGAAATTTTACGGAGTTGTGCGACAGAAACCTGAATCTGCTGGAATACACCCATCGGAAGTTTGTCTCCACGTTCACGAGAGAATATTTTTACATCAACGACTTTTCCGCGCTCACCGTGTGGGAGATAGAGTGATGAATCTTTTACATCACGAGATTTTTCTCCGAAAATAACACGGAGGAGTCTTTCTTCGGCAGTGAGATCACCTTCACCTTTTGGAGTGATTTTTCCGATCATGATATCACCTGATGCAATTTCTGCACCGATACGGATAATTCCGTTTTCATCAAGATTCCTCAGACGGTCTTCTCCAATATTTGGAATATCACGTGTCACTACCTCAGGTCCAAGCTTCGTATCGCGTACATCAATAGAGAAGTCTCCAATGTGGATAGAGCTCCATCTGTCTGCTTGTACGACTTTTTCAGAAACGATGATAGCATCTTCGTAGTTATAGCCATTCCAAGGAATGAAAGCCACGACCATATTCTGTCCCAAAGCGAGTTCACCATGATCTGTCGAAGCACCGTCAGCGAGCATTTCTTTCTTCTCCACCATCTGCCCCTTCGTCACGCGTGGCACCTGGTTCATACTAGTGAAAGCGTTGGATTTTTCGAAGTTCTGAAGAATATATTCCGTATCGAAATAATCTTTCTTCGATCCTGCTGGAGCTTTCGAACGAACAGTGATGTGATTGGCATCAACAGAGATAACTTCACCAGAAGCCGAAGCCACCACTACCTGTCCAGAATCATGTGCTGCTTTGTCTTCGATACCGGTACCCACGATTGGTGATTCAGGAACAACACACGACACTGCCTGACGTTGCATGTTCGAACCCATAAGAGCACGGTTTGCATCATCATGTTCCACGAAAGGAATAAGTGCTGTGGCGATAGAAATACACTGCTTCACAGAAACATCCATATAGTCAATGAGTTCTGCTTCAATAGTTTCTGGATGACTCTTGACGCGAGCTTCTACTATTTCTTGGACGATATTGTGATGTTCATCGATTTCGATACCAGCGTGTGCGATGTTCTTGCGATCTTCGACAATAGCATTCAGATATTCGATATCAAAAGAAACAAATGGTTTCACTTTGACGGCACTTCCCTTGAGGGCATCAGCAACTTTTTTGGCTGTTTCTTCAGTCAAGACTTCACCAGCCTTGATACCAGCGACATTTTCTACGAGGATACGTCCTACGAGGTCTTCTTTCTTCGCAGATACTTCCTTCTTCACAATCAAATAGGGAGTTTCGAGGAAACCGTATTCATTGACGCGAGCATAAGACGCGAGGTGACCAACAAGACCAATGTTCGGACCTTCTGGAGTTTCGATAGGACAGATACGACCATAGTGAGAATGGTGAACATCGCGAACTTCGAAGCCAGCACGTTCACGCGTGAGTCCTCCAGGACCCATAGCTGACAAACGACGCTTGTGTTCGAGCTCAGCGAGTGGGTTCACCTGGTCCATAAACTGTGAGAGTTGTGAACTTGAGAAAAACTCTTTCACCGAAGCAGCGACTGGACGAGGGTTGATGAGTTGTCCAGGGACGACAGTCTCAGGATCACAGGTACTCATTCTGTCTTTGATATTACGCACCATACGGTACATACCCACGCGGAGTTTGTTCTGAATAAGCTCTCCGACAGCACGTACACGACGGTTCCCGAGGTGATCGATATCATCTGGATGTGCTTCAGGATCATTATTCAAACGAATAACTTCTTTGATAATAAGTACGAGGTCATCAGTATTCAAAACACGATTCTCTTCTGTATCTTCACGTTCTACTTCCAAACGTTGGTTCAAGCGATAGCGACCAACAGCGCCGAAGTCATAACGTTCAAAGTTGAAAAACATCGCATTGATCATTTGACGTGCATTTTCTTCGGTAGCGAGATCTCCTGGACGAAGACGCTTGTACACTTCACGATACGCTTCACCTTGATTCTGTGATGGATCTTTGAGAAAAGTAGCATCGATGTACTTTTTTTCTTCATCTTCAGCAAATTCTTTGCGAATACGAGCATCATCAAAGCCGAAAGCCTTGAGGAGTCCAGTAATAGGAAGCTTGCGTTTGCGATCAATTTTTACTGAAATAACTCCATCAATATCAGTTTCAATTTCGAGCCAAGCACCACGATTTGGAATCACTTTTGCACCAAAGAGTTTCTTGCCTTTCTGGAAATCCATAGTAAAAAACACGCCTGGAGAGCGGATAAGCTGGGAAACAACGACGCGTTCGACACCATTGATGATAAATGTTCCACGTTCGGTCATGATTGGGAAATCTCCCAAGTAGATTTCTTGCTCTTTTACCTCACCTGTTTGACGCATGAGGAGTGATGCTTTGGCGCGAAGAGGTGCTTCATAAGAAATGTTTTTCTTCTTTGAGAGAAGAGCACTGTATTTTGGTTCGTCCAGATAGTAATCCTGTATTGTCAGTTCCAAATCCTTGTTGGTGAAGTCTGTGATAGGATTAATTTCCGAAAAAAGTTCCTTGAGACCTTTGTCCCAGAACCATTGGTATGAATCTGACTGAACCTCGATGAGATCCGGCAAAGATACCGTGATACGATTATGAAAAAACCGTCGTTTCGAGAGAGAAGACTCCTTTCCAAAAGAATCTTTCACTCGCAATGCTTTCTCTGTGTTGGACATAAAAACACACTCATGTGGACACTCCTTACATCAATCAACGATTGAGAATAAGTAGGACAAATGAGATTATCGGATAAAACTATTAAATTATGAGGGCCACGAACTGCACCATTGCGTTTGAATGTTAGCTTTCTTTTCAATTAAGCAACCATTCCAATCGAGTCTCGCCCTCCAGACCTGACACCCACAGGCGATTCGAGACAGAAAAGTTAACGCACTTTACGAAACAATACATTTGATACTATCAAGCTTCTCCTTTTCTGTCAAATAAAAACTAAAAAACAGCTTATAAAAGCCTTGGTATTATAAAATATATCCTTTGTGTTTTGGACGCATCAAAATATTTCTTGATTCTTTTGTGTGAATTTTTCAGACAAGAGAATTTATTTTTGAGCTTGTTTCCCCGCCTTCGAGGTCACAGAGAAAGTATACACCTTTTTGACGGTTTCGGCAATACGCATCGAAGTATAGTTCTCTGGAATCTCCGAATCAATGATGAGATTGCTCACTTCGTCCGCCTGAAGTTTGTTATCCGAAAGCAATCCTGCAATACTTTCGAAGAGTCTTCGTCCCATATCTCTCCCCTCTTCCCATCCCCGTTTCCCCACTATCACATCATCTCTCAGTAAAGAGAGCTCACTTTTTTCTTTTTCAATTTTCAGATGAAAAGTATACATAAATCCAAATGAAAAAAATTACTTCACCTTTTTCCAATCAAAATTCCAAGGATCAGTTTTGCGATCTGGTGCGATGTCACTGTGTCCGACCACGAATTTTATTTTATATTGCTTTTTCAGTGATGCAATGAGATCATTTACGGCAGAGTATTGTTCACTCGTGAATTGCCCTTTCTCAGTATTCATCATTTCGATACCCAAAGAAAAATCGTTAACATTTTTCCTGCCATCTGGAGCTTTGCTGACTCCTGCATGATAGGCAATATTTTTATCTTCTACCAGTCTATAAATGATACCTTTGCGGTCTATCAGGTAGTGAGCACTGACACCATAATCTTCGTATTCTTTCACAATACCGCTGACGGAATAGGGATCAGAACCATTCAAATCATAGGAAGAATGAAGCACAATCGTATCGATAGTGCGAGGGCTCTTGGGCACTGAGAAACCGCTTTGCATCAGACGATTTTGAATAGCAACATCAGACACGCTTTTCGTTGATACCACTCCTGTTTTTTCTGGAGCCTTGATGGTCACAGAGATACCGTCATTCTCTGCTTCCTTCATCGTTTCTTCAGCTCTTGTTTCGATGAGCTTTTTCGCATCACGAGCGGTATCAATAATCTCTGTGCCTTTCGTTATTTCCGTAGTGATAGGCACTGGCAATTCACCATTGCTGAGCGATATTTCTTTCTGTGTTGTGCCAAGAAAATAGTACCCTGCTGAAAACAGGATAATAAGTACAGTCACCAGCATCGAGAGAAGTCCCATATATTTTTATGCAAGAAATTGCTTCTTCTATTATAGTACAAAACCCTTTTCTTTTATAGTTCTCACCTATCTCACCTACTGAGAGGTTAAACCTCTCAGTAACTGTTACAGAAATTCCACAAAAAAGAAAAGCCCGCCACTGAGGCGAGCTTGAAAACACATACACTCTTTCCAAAGATTATTTCTTCTTGCCTTTTTTCGTAACCGCACTCTTCATAAGAAGAGCTCCAGCAGCCCCAAGAGCGGCTCCGATACCAGCAGCAATAGTAGCTGCCTTCTCTGGATTCTTCTTAGCAAAGCTTTCTGCTGTCTTGTAGGTGCTTTCGAGGTGTTTTTTGATCTTCGAAAGCTCCTTTTCTGCCATTACTTGCGTCTTATCGACTTGGGTCATCACTTTTCCCTTGACTGCTTCTGCAATCGCTACCACATCTTTCTTGTCCATAGACTTCTTCTTATTAAATTATTTACTTATTTACGTTCGAAGGTATACACGATGAAGACAATAACAAGCATCATCAGCCCCATCAGTGTTTCCCCTGCACCTGGCACGCCAACAAGCACGCTCAGGATTTTTGCCAAACCGACAAACAGGAACAACATACCAAAAAAACCGAGTCCAAACAGAAATACTTTCTTCGCTACTTTTCCGAAAAAAATATCAACCCGTTTGTGAACGCTCTGCAGTGCTTCATCGATGAAAGACTGCACGCTCTTCATCACCCCATCCAAAAGAAGACCAGGGATGCTCGTCTCGCTTGATTCTTTCTTGTGGTGAACTTCTTTTTTTTCTGGCATATTTTTTCTGTACTTTGAGTATAGCACAAAAAATCATATATGAGAATATTGCCCCTGTTTTTCTTTTATGGTATGAAAGATATAATAACAAACTATGAAAAATAAGAATATCCTCATTGGCATCGCTCTCTTTTTATACACATCTTTTTGTATCCCCTTTGCAGGCGCCGAGACACATAATGTCATCATCAGTGAAGTTCAAATTGCGGGCGATTCAGTAAATGATGAATTCGTTGAACTCTACAATACTGGGGATACCGACCAAATTCTCACTCATTGGGAATTGAGAAAAAAGACCAAGAACGACGACTCTGCTCGTGGCTCACTTTTCCATAAATTTGAAGGTGTTCTAACAATACCTGCTGGGGGATATTTCTTGTGGACCAACAAAGAGAGTCATGCTGGCTTTATCAATCTTTTTGATATTCAGAGTAAAAATAAAACTTCCCCTAATCTAGCAAATGATAATAGTCTTGGACTTTACGATAATACAGACACCCTCATCGATAGTATCGTCTGGGGAAACGGAGCTCTTTTTACCCCAAGCACGCCTCCCCTTCCTAATCCAACAAAAAACAAAAGTCTTGTACGTAATATAACAAATCTTCTCTGGTCTCTCTCAGATAACCCGACCCCTACGAATAGTCACGGTGAAACGTACGTCAAGCCAAAAAAACTGCCTTCACCATCTCCTGTTATCTATGATTCTACCATCCGCATCAACGAAATCCTTGCCAATCCATCTGGCAATGAAAGCACGGATGAATTTATAGAATTCTATAATACTTCTGATGAAAGAGTAAATCTTTCTTCGTGGAGTATCAAAGATAGTAGCACTAGCGGAAAATATATTTTCCCTGATAACACGACAATACAACCGAAGGATTTTCTTGTAGTATACCGAAAAGTATTTTCATTTGCACTCAACAATTCCAACGAAACCGTTTCTCTCCTCGATCCAAATGGAAACGTGAAAGATACTGTATCTTACAAAACAGCCTTTGAAGATATTTCTTACAACTATACTGCATCTGGCTGGCGTGGGGGTATACCGACACCTGGCGCTGTCAATCAGCCAAATACTCCTCCCGAAGTAAAAAAACATATACCAAAAGATGGTTACATCAACGTCGCACTTTCTTTTGATGGAGAAGGATCAGATGAAAACCACGATACCCTGAAATATATGTGGGACTTCGGTGATGGACACAAAAGCTATAAAGCAAAGACTACCCACACCTACAAAAAAGAAGGCACATATATCGTCACTCTCAAGGTCACTGACGGGAAAGATGAAACAATCACGACATCTTCCATCACTATAGAATCCTTCCCTCGTAAGAATGTGCGTATCGTAGCTATCCTCCCAAACCCTGCCGGCAAAGACACGGGAGCAGAACGCATTATCATTCGTAATAATGAAAAGAAGAAAATAAATCTGAAGGATTACAGCGTTGCTACTGGCTGGAAGAAACTCGTAAATCACTTCATCCGTGAAGACTTCTTCATCAAACCAAAAAGCGAAGCCACTCTTACTCACGATAACGCTTCATTTACTTTACCCAACCAAAAAGGGAAAATAGAACTGAGAGCCCCCGGAGGAAAGACACTCCAGAAAATACACTACAAACTCGATCAGCCTCTCGCCGAAGACGTCTGGTACATCAAAGAAAAAGGCAAACGCTGGGAGTGGAAATCTCCGCTCAAAAAACTTTCTACCAATATCGTTCTCAAAAAAGAAATAACTCTGCCTCCTGTACCCACTCAAGCAAAAGAAGAGAAAACATCAGAGAAAATCATTAACGAAAAAGAAGAAAATCAAGAAAGAGTAACGCTGATGCGAAGTAACAATCTCTCCCCTCTTCATCAAAAACTCTCCCTTCAAACCATTACAGTATACGGAACAAATCTCTATATTCCTGAAGACATTTTGCTTTCCCTCTCATCCGAAGCCATACTGATGCCGACCGAAGATATTTCTGACACCTCTCACACAGACTCCGTACTTATGAGGATGAACAGCACTCTCAATGCTTTCCTGAATACCTTGTAATAAAGGAAATCTTGGCAAAAAAGACAGAAGTATGTATACTGTACCTATACATAAAAATACACCTATGGAACAAGAAGAAATAGACAAACGCGTCAAAGCTGTCGAGGAGGCCTACAAAGATTTTCTCCACAGAATAGAAGAGTCCAGCAAAGAAGAAGAAAAGATCATTGCCGAATTTGAAAGAGTGCTCACAAAAGCCCGGATGGAAGAAATCAAAAACTCTCTTGATACTCTATGAAGAATGAAAACGAACAATTTGAAACACCCAAATTCGGTACCGAAGGTATCGTGAAGGAGAAGTTCATACCCAATCCTGACGAACCACAAAGAGTATTCAATGAAAGAGGCACGGTAGAGTGGGGTGGAAAAATCATCGCTGATGTACAGTGGGAACTCGAACATGCTACCGAGGAGAGGAAAAAAGCTCTACAGGATGTTACCGAAGAATTTCCTCCTGCAACAGTAGAGAAATATATGCCAGTTTTCGATGCACAGCTGAAACAGATAGATGAGAAGCGCGAAGAACTGACTATCGAAACGAAAAAGACAATCACGCGCATTATGAATGGTGATGTGCCAGTATAAAGGCACAAACCAAAAAAGACCTCTGTGATGGAGGTCTTTTTTTATTCTGGAGCGAGATACGGGAATCGAACCCGTGCCCCAACCTTGGGAAGGTCGTGTACTACCATTATACTAATCTCGCTATTATTCTTTCTTGGGAAGTTTATCCGCCATGCCTACGGCAGGTAAACCTCTGGCGGAGTCGTGTACTACCACTATACTATACCCGCTTTCTGATGCCATTGTAGCGTATTCATCGCTCCTTTGTCGAGCCCAAAAGAGTAGAAATCTTATAGACGTATTAGACATTCATATTCTGCCAATGGACGATTTATCTACAACAGTAGAAATCTTATAGACGTATTAGACTCGAAACTACCAATTGACAGAGAGCATGATCTACAACAGTAGAAATCTTATAGACGTATTAGACTTTTAAGACAATGGATATAACTCTGCTATCTACAACAGTAGAAATCTTATAGACGTATTAGACGAGGAGTTTGTGAAGGCGCACTCGTAATCTACAACAGTAGAAATCTTATAGACGTATTAGACTCGATAGTAATCCTCTTGGCTCACGTTAATCTACAACAGTAGAAATCTTATAGACGTATTAGACGTACTCCTGAAGGAATGAAGATGATAATCTACAACAGTAGAAATCTTATAGACGTATTAGACAATCAAGATGGAAAATGCTTCCCATCAAATCTACAACAGTAGAAATCTTATAGACGTATTAGACACCACATGCTGAGATTAATGCACCTTATCTACAACAGTAGAAATCTTATAGACGTATTAGACTAATGAATGATAAGAATTTTGGAAGAGATCTACAACAGTAGAAATCTTATAGACGTATTAGACAGGATTTAATATGACGGTAACGGTTGATCTACAACAGTAGAAATCTTATAGACGTATTAGACGATT
>Ga0100397_1000994_pt1 | contig 16931 bp, 20 predicted proteins | sample CryGeymeta201521_FD_81550 | JGI IMG/M metagenome (GOLD analysis project Ga0100397, IMG submission 81550) | Groundwater microbial communities from Crystal Geyser aquifers in Utah, USA - Crystal Geyser metaG 2015-21 | ecosystem: Environmental > Aquatic > Deep subsurface > Groundwater | place: USA... | reverse complement strand
CTCCTAGGCTAAAATTTCTAAGATCCCCTGCCGTATCATCTTAATGGCAATGGCAGCCAAAAGCAAACTAACTACTTTTGATATAGCCACAGTGCCACTATTCCCCAAGAATTTTATCACTCTGTCCACCTGCCGAAAAAGAATCCAGGCTATCGCCATATTGAGAACGAAGGAAAACAGCACTATAAAGATGGAATACTGGTCAATCAATATAAGCAAGGTGGTTAACACTGCCGGCCCCACAACTAGTGGTGTGCCCAGAGGGACTACTCCGATGGTCTCAATCATTAGTGAAGCTTGAAATTCCACCATCTTGCCGGTAGCTAAGTCTTTGACTGACAAAACCAGTAAAATAAGTCCGCCAGCTACGAGGAAATCGGCTACCTCTATGCCCAGAAACAGGAAAATGGCTTTCCCGATAGCGCTAAACCCCAGACCCAGGCCCAGAGCAGTGAGCATTGCTAGTCTTACTGTGCGACTTCGTTCCCGCGTTTTCATCTCTCTTGTTAAAGAAAACAGGATGGGAAGAACGCCCACGGAGTCCATAGCCACAAAAAGAGGGACAAAGGTCAAACCTAGCTCTCGAAAGATATTTACCAAAGTCCTTTCACTCTTACCAGATCCTTCGCTTCGCTCAGGATTTCGGCTCGGCTCACCACAATGACGGAGAGCAACCATTCTTAAAAAATAGCGATTGAAATTACTCTATCATCGGGGGCCAGTGTCATCAATCGCACCCCGCTACCGTTCCTGCTTTGAGTGGAAACCTGTTCCATAGGGATGCATACTATATTTCCCTTGGCGGATAGAATTACAAGGGAACCTTGTTTGGAGACAATCATAGATGCCGCTATCTTACCAGTTTTCTGATTAACTTTATGCGCTCGTACCCCCTTGCCACCCCGATTATGAGTAGGATAATTCTTTGCTGGAGTTAACTTACCAAAACCGTTTCCAGTTATTGTAAATACATAGACTTCAGACTTTTCGAGCAAATCGAAAAGGCCTCTCATTGCTTTTATACTTGCCCGATTCTTCGCCTGCGGCTCAGCAGGAATAATATCCATACCGACAACGCAGTCGCTTATGAGACGAATGCCACGAACACCCCCGCTGTTACGAGATAATATCCTTAAGTTTTTTACCTTAAATCTAATAGCTTGCCCATTCTGAGTTACTAGGATAGCCTCATCTTCATCACTAGCCACTCTAGCCGATATGAGCAAATCGTTACTTCTAAGCACAATAGCTTTAACTCCGTTTCTCCTGATTGAGCTGAATTCCTCTAAAGAAACCTTCTTCACAATAGCATCTTTGGTGGCCATTAAAACATAGGCGGAGGAGGCACCCTCACGTCCCTCGCCCTGTAATCCTCCTAAATCCCCCTTTAGAAAAGGGGGACTAAGAGGGATTGGCCCCCTTTCACCCTCTCCCGTCGAGGGAGAGGGCATTTTGTGGCCAAGGGCGTGAGGGGCGATAGGGAGTAGTGCCGTCACCTCATCCTTCAGGTCAACGGGCAGTAGATTAACCAAAGCTAAACCTTTGGCACCTCGAGTGGACTCCTCGGGAAGCTCATAGCATTTGAGTGGATAGACCTTGCCTCTACTAGTAAAGAAAAGCAGGTCGTCATGAGTATCGGCTACAAGAATATGCCCTGCTATGTCGGACTTGAGAGTCACCATCCCTATGATACCTTTGCCGCCACGGTGCTGTAGGTGATAAGTCCCGAGAGAGATTCTCTTGATGAATCCTTGCTTGGTCAGAGTAATGAGCATCTTCTCATGAGGAATAAGATCCTCTTGGCTGAACTCAGAAGCTTCCTCTTCGTTTATCATGGTGCGGCGAGAGTCACCATATTTGGATTTAATTTCTTTAACGTCCTGCGCAATAAGCGCCAGTATCTTACCGGGGCTGGCTAGTAAATCCTCAAGGTAAGAGATATTTTTAATTACCTCGCTATATTCCTGGAGATATTTCTCTTGCTCCATATGGGCTAAACGGCGAAGCGGCATATCAAGAATAGCTTGAGCTTGGACTAGAGTAAAATTAAAGGTTTGCATTAAGTTAGTACGGGCAGAATCAGGAGTTTCCGACTGCCGAATGGTCTTAATCACCTCTTCTAGATTATCTAGAGCAATTCGAAAACCTTCGAGGATATGAGCTCTGTCCTTTGCCTTGTTAAGTTCAAATTGAGAGCGTCTCTTAATTACTTCGGAGCGAAAATCAATATAGCAGGTTAAGGCTTCTTTTAGACTGAGTAACTTTGGTTGTCCATTGACCAGGGCAACCATATTTATGAAAAAGGCGGACTGCATTGAGGTATTCTTGTAGAGATTATTTAATATTCGCTCAGGTTCGACTTCCTTCTTGAGCTCAATAACAATGCGCATGCCTTCTCTATCTGATTCATCACGTACTTCGGCTATGCCAGCGATTTTTCTTTCCTTAGCCAGATTGGCTATTCTTTCCACCAAGGCGGCCTTATTTACTTGATAGGGAAGCTCAGTAACAACTATCTGCCGTCGGCCTCCCTTTAAACTCACCGCTGTCACTTTAGCCCGAACTACAACTTTACCCAGACCGCCAGCATAACCACTTTCTATGCCTTCTTTGCCTAAAATAATCCCCCCGGTGGGAAAATCAGGACCTTTAACAAATTGTGCCAACTCGCCTATGGTAGCTTGTGGATTATCAACCAGGTAGACAATAGCATCGCATATCTCCCCAAGGTTATGTGGTGGGATATTAGTTGCTATACCCACAGCTATGCCCGTAGAACCATTAACTAACAAATTAGGCAATCTTGTCGGCAAGACTGAAGGCTCCTTGAGAGAGTCATCGAAATTGGGGACAAAGTCAACAGTGCTCTTATCAATATCAAGTAACATTTCCTTGGTGATTTCGGCAAGACGGGCCTCGGTATACCTCATTGCTGCGGGAGGGTCATTATCAATGCTGCCAAAATTGCCTTGTCCATCAACCAGAACATATCTCAAGGAAAAATCTTGTGCCATGCGCACCATAGCTTCATATACTGGTGCATCGCCATGAGGGTGATATTTTCCCATAACTTCACCAACAATACGGGCACTCTTTTTATAAGGGCTATTATGGTGTAACCCCAGTTCGTTCATGGCATACAAAATACGTCTTTGCACCGGTTTAAGACCATCACGTACATCAGGCAATGCCCGGGAGACGATAACGCTCATGGCGTAGTCGAGATAGGAGCTCTTCATCTCCTCTTCGATATTAATAGGCTTTATTATTCCTACTTCCATCTTAAACAAGCCCCTTTGAAATGCAAAAAGCAAAAATAAAAATGCAAAATGATAGAGCAAAAGTTAAAAAATTTGCATTTTGAGTTGTCATTTTGACTTTTGACCTTTGATTTTTAATTTTCCATTTCATCGCTTCCTTCGTTTTCCCCTGAAAAAATTGACTCTGAACTTATTTCAGAGACAGTGAAACCCTCTAAGTCGGACTCCTCTCTCTCGCCGGGATGTTCAATTTCTTTAGTTCCCTCACGTCCCTCGCCAGATAAGGGGTAGGGTGGACGAGGGCCACCTTCTTCTTGCTCCTCTTCCTCACGTCCCTCGCCAGATAAGGGGTGGAGAGAGGAGGGCCTCCCTTTAGCATAAGAGCGGAGGGCAGCAACACTTTTACCCTGAACTTGTTTCAGGGGAAAGGAAAGGCATCCTGCCTGACTGGGATGCTGATACACTTCTTTAATAATCACAGACAGATCATCATCGCCTACCTTTAGAATAGCGGTATCATATCTGTTACCGCCCTTTATCAATTTGATGAGCCGCAGGGCATGTTTGGGCTCAACTTCTCCGACGTATTCCCCTTGCTCACTTTCCACAATCAAGCGTTGCCCTTCCACTCTTAATTGTACCCGATCGCCAACAATCAATCGGGCAAATCCTTCACTTCGTTCAAGGACATCCCTTGAAGCCATATTGTGGAGTTTTGCTACCCCGGCTTTGCCCATCTCGGTAACAAAGAGGTCAGGAGCAAGGGCAAGTATGGTTTTGCTACTTGACTTGGTTTCGACTCTAGACTCCCCACTCTCTGTCACTGCCGTAGACTGAGACAGGCTTATCCCGAACTTGATTCGGGACAGATTCTTTTTGGCAATAGTATTGTCAGGGGCAAGCTCCAAAGCTTTGGCGTAAGCTTCCTTAGCTCTAACAAGGTCCCCTAATTCTATTAACGCTCTGCCAAGACGATTATAGGCTTCGACATCTGCGGCAAACCTTTCAATAATATCCTGGTTTACCATCTCGGCCTCTTCCCAACGACCTTGAACTGCCAATTCCACAGCCTTCTGGCTTAGTTGCCGATGCAATTTGGCCTCTTCTTCCTCTTTGTAATAAGGTAACATGATACTTACTCCCGATTGCCATCGAGTTCAAAGGCTTTGTGCAATGCCCGAACAGCATCCTTAACTTTATTCTCGGAGATGATACAGGTTATTCTTATCTCCGAAGTAGTAATTAACTGGATATTGATGCCTTCTTCGTAAAGCGCGCGGAACATTCTGGCAGCATAGCCCGGCGTGTTTTGCATGCCGGTGCCTACAATACTAATCTTAGCTGAGGTGGCATCAGCAGTGCATTGTTTCGCACCGAGGAACTTCGCCACTGGTTCCACAATAGACATTGCCCTGTCTAGATCAGTTTGAGCCACCGTGAAGGTAAGGTCGGTAATATTTTGGACACTAGCATTTTGCACAATAGTATCCACACTTATGTTTGCTTTGGCCAGGGACTCAAAGATACTCATGGCAACACCGGGCTTGTCAGGCACGCCAATGACAGTTATCTTAGCCACATTGGTATCATGAGCAATACCTCTTACTTTATTTCTCACTTCCATGGAAGCCTCCTTACGTCCTTCCATATTGTCATGCATACGTCCCTCCATATTGTCATGCTGAACTTGTTTCAGCATCTCTGTTTTACAAATAATTGTCCCGGCACTATCACTGAAGCTTGAAGCTACCAGGATGGGTACATCATATAGCTCACCCAGTTCTACAGCTCTGGGGTGTATTACTATGGCTCCGTAGCTAGCCAGTTCAAGCATCTCCTCGTAACCGATTTCCTTTAATTTGACTGCTTCAGGCACAATTCGAGGGTCAGCAGTATAAACACCAGCAACATCGGTGTAAATTTGGCATATCTCAGCCTTGAGGGCTGCCGCTAAAGCTACTGCAGTGGTATCAGAGCCACCTCGACCTAAAGTAGTAATATCCATATCCTGAGTAACACCTTGAAATCCGGCAACAATGACAATATTATCCTTCTCTAGTTCGGAAATAATGCGCTTTGGATCAACACGAAGGATGCGAGCCCTACTGAAGGTGGAATCGGTCTCAATACCTGCCTGGGCGCCAGTGAGGCTAGTTGCTTTATGGCCCAGAGTCTCCAATGCCATAGCCAAAAGGGTGCCGGAGACTACTTCACCAGTAGAAAGCAAGAGGTCAAGTTCCCTCTCCTTTGGCCAAGGATTTATCTGACGAGCCAGCGTAATCAACTCATCAGTAGTGTCTCCCATTGCTGAAACCACCACTACTACTTGATTCCCCTCGTCCTTAGCTTTAGCTACACGACGAGCCACATTCTTAATCCTGTCAGCATCGGCAACTGAGCTTCCACCGTACTTTTGAACTATTAATGCCATTTATTTAACCCTGAGGCCCAAGTAACTAGCCCTCTTTTTCCTCTCTACTTTGAGAAGAATGCTTTTTGCGCCACCCATGCTTTCTAACCCTGCTCACCTCCCCTTCAACTCAGAGTTCAAACTGTTTCTCCAAGTTTCTGGGTCATACCAAAAACAACCTAAGCAACCTCGCTCGTCTTCGTCTGCGATATTTTCGTCCCACATCTCACCACCTTCGTAGAAATAGTTTATCCCAATGAAAGTCCCTCTCTCCCTAGTTTGCTTACACCGTTCACAATACCTGCTTTTCCACAAGTTATGCTCACGAGTGAGAAGCTGGAATTTCCTATGAATTTGTTCCTCGGACATCTCAGGGTCATAGGTTTCATCTTGCACCCAACGCACCTGCGGAAAGCGATGGTCAACTTCAAGTTGATTCGGCAACATTTGGCGGAGGGTAATCGCTTCCGTGTTCTTGTAATGTTGAAGGACACGCTTACGCAACTTGGTAGGCAGTTGCAGCCGCACGAAAGAGGGGGCAATTGGCTCAGTAGAGATTAGACGCCTATGGACAGCTGCATATCCACATATTGGGCAATTCAATGTCTTGTTCTCGATTTGAAAACCGTGCTGTCGAATTATCTGAATAGCCTTCGCCGGCTGGGTTCCTGGTAATTCGTGTTTACCGCAATGCCAATCTCCATCAGAAAGGATAGTAAAAATCTGCTCTAGCTTTGTGCCATCACTAAATGGATGTTTTGTCATGTTTCAGGGTCTCCCTCACTTTTTGGAAGAACATTACATACTCATGTTTAAAAACGTAAAATCCCCATTTCAAGGCTCGGCGACGCCAAAAATGCTCCAAGTTCCTCTTTGCTCTATTTCCAACAATATTTTTCACGACTAGGCTCTTTAACTTATACCCATTTTCTATGACTTTTTGCATCGTATAAAAGCCTAATGGCACCCATTCACCCTTAGTGTATTTATCACCAATAACCAATACCAAGAATCTCTTGTCTTCTAATAAATCATAACTGTTTCTTACTATCACGCCAAAGTTTTCCAAGAAATCAGCAACAGTCGGAGAGTTACATAGGTCGCGTGGGTCATCACTAAATTTAATAATGTCGTGATACGGCGGGTGCATAATAATTAACTGCACCTTGTCTCGCCCATACTCTTTCCTTAATAAATCCTGAACATCCTGCATCGTTGCCGGAAGACAACTATCACCTTGTATCACCTTTGTTTTAACATTCCAAGAGTTTGACTGTTTAGCAATAAGCTCTCGGCTTCTTTCGACCAAGATTGGCAAAAGCTCTATTCCAATGCCATATCGTCCCAATCTCTTACACTCTATCAGCGTCGTCCCGCTTCCCAAAAAGGTATCTAACACTACCTCGCCCCGTTTAGTATATCGCAACATTGCTTGATGAGGAATCTGAGGAATAAAGTTTCCATGTAGCTCTGCTGTGTGTGCACCTGATTTATCTCGACTTCCTATAAGCCACAAACTATCTGTAATTATTTCATCATATACCTTCCATTGATTGACATCGATGTCATTAAAGAAAGAAACATCAGGGTGTTCTGATCTTGGTAGCTCTACCGCTCTTGACGCCTCTTCTGTATAAGAGTAAATAGGCAAACCTAACTGTTCACGAACCATATCATATGTCTTTTCATTAGGGATAGAATACTTTTCTCTATCTTTCTTCTTTGGCATTTTAAACCACCGCTTTTGCTCTCGTTATAACCTTCCTTGAGGGTTAGTCCTGTTTACCTAGCAAAGTTTACCATAGGCAGCCTTCGTCACTCTATTAGCCGGCCCATAATTTTATACCCTTCTTCTATAAGAATGCCTGTGCTTTTAGCTTCAGCCTCAGTAAATCTATGTGCTCCGTTGGCTTTAAATCCTTGACCCCAGAGCATAAATGGCACTGGCTCCCCGACATGAGTTTGAACACTTATTGGTGTGGAGTGGTCGGGTAAGAGCAGCACCCGAAGAGTATCTTTATTCCAGGAGCGAACTTGACTCACAATTTCTTTGTCCACCTTTTCGATTGCTTCTATTTTACCCTCAACGGAGCCAGCGTGGGCAGCTTCATCGGGCGCCTCCACGTGGATAACTACCAGATCATGCTTCTTGAACGCTTCTAATGCTCCAGTTGCCTGGGCAGCGTAATTATTGTCTAGGCCGTCAGTCACACCAAGAATATTTAATATTTCCATCCCTGTCATTCGGGCTAAACCCCGCAGAATGTCGACTCCCGATGTCAGTGCAGCATTAAGACCATAGATGTCTTTAAACGGTGGCACATTGGGTACTTTACCACTACCCCAAAAGAGCCAGATCATAGTAGTCGGGATATCACCACGAGTCCTTCGTGCTATGTTTACCGGATGATCCTGAAGGATAACTTCTGAGCGTGCCATCAGGTCTTTTAGTAGATTGCTTCCGGGACCGCGAGGAAAGAATTCCTTAATAGGCTTACCTGGGATGTCATGTGGGGGCGTGCAAGTAGCCGAAAGCGTATCCTCATGTCCCTTTATCTTACATATATGTCTGTAGCTCACTCCAGGATAAAAGTGTAATGTATCACTGCCAAGATTTTTATTCAAACTGGCAATAAGTGCCTTTGCTTCTTCCGTGCTAATATAACCAGCACTATAACTTAACATCTTTCCGTCACGAACAGACACTAAGTTACAACGGAAAACAACTTCTCCTTCGCCAATGGGAATGTCCATGCCCTTAGCTTCAATGGCGCTTCTTCCCCGATAATAGACCGCAGGATTATAGCCCAATACTGACATACAAGCGCAAGCGCTGCCGGGTTCCATCCCTGGCGGTATAGTGCCAACAAGCCCTACAAGAGCTTCTTGTGCCATAGCATCTAAATTGGGACTATCTGCGAGCTCAAGGCAGGTTTTCCCACCGTGCTTGGGCAACGGCCAACCTGAGGCGCCGTCCATTATGAGGATGCAATATTTCATATTCCTTCAAATGACATCGGGTGAACGGTTAGTATTTCGTCTTGTTTTAGTAATCAAAGCATCATATAATATCACACATGACGGGGCGTAGCGCAGCCTGGTAGCGCGTAGCGTTCGGGACGCTAAGGTCGGAGGTTCAAATCCTCTCGCCCCGACCAAGAGAAAGGGAGGAGGTGACACTTATGCCAACTTGTGGAGAGGGTAAACTATTTGTGCTTATCCATAAAGGAGAGGGATTTAGATGTCTGGGTAAGAGGTGTGGTGCCACCAAGGTGACGCCAGAAAAAAGATGCCGGCAAGCGTCAGAAATTCGAAAGGAAATAAGATTTAAGAGCACAAGCGGGTAGCCGAGGAGCTACGATTACTTCTTGAGAGTACTGATGAATTGCTCAACCTCCATAGCGGCCATGGTCATGGTCTGGAGCGTACCCCTTGAACCTAAGGCTATCGCTACCTTGGATACTGCTTCATTACTGGGAGCCTCTATAATGTTTACGAAGTCATACGGGCCTAGCAGAGCATACTGAGCTAGTACCTTTGCCCCCATTGCTTCCACTTCCTTATTGACCTCTTTGATCCTTTCGGGATTTTGTTTTATAGTCTTTCTTCCCTCATCGGTAAGGGTTGTTAACATTACAAATTTAGCCATCTTTAACCTCCTGTCCAGCTAACTTTGAAAAACCTCGGCTAATCCCGCTTGTACCCACACACTAAATGACACCGGAATACTGTGATAATCGGATGTCTGAATAGTCTAGTATTCTTCGACTCCGGTGCACTGTATTATATATATTTTACTATGGGGGCAGGCATTTTGTCAAAAATTCCTCTTCTCTGCCCCGCATCCGTTTTTCTTCCTCTGGTTGCTCATGGTTGTAGTCTAAGAGGTGAAGTGTCCCGTGAATAATTAGCAATGTCAGCTCTTGCTCGACAGAATGTTTCTGTTCCTTGGCTTGTACTACTGCCTGAGGATAAGAGATGATTACCTCTCCCAGGTGAAGTGTTTTATCCGGGGGGAGAATGAAGGGTGACTCCGCTTTCTGTTGAGGAAGCATATAAAAAGCAAGCACATCTGTGGGGCTATCTACTCCTCGGTAATCACGATTGAGCCTCTGCATTGTCTCAGAATCGGTGAAAACCAGGCTCACCTCATAGGGAGGCATTACGTCTTCAGCCTTGAGAACCTGCCGAGTTATTTTTCTTGCCCGGTCTTCGTCAACCAAACCGCGAAATTTTTCCTCAACAAAACTTTCAATTTCTTCTAACATGGCAAAAACCTTGTCTTGCCCCCATATACAGAGTTTACCACACTCTTTGTGGATAGGGGAAATTTGTGCAACAGGTAGATCGGGTGGAATCTTCGGTTTTCCTTTTATGTGCTATAATTATCGCCCTTATTTTTAACCCAGATAATGCAATGTGCGTGGTATCAATTTGTGCGGTTATCTCACTCATGCTTTTGCTCAACATTGATGGGGTTAACCTGTTCTATTAGGTGCCTTGAGCGGATGAATGGTTACTTAAGGACTAATCCTCAATAAATGGACTAATGAACAAGACAGAGTGAACATGAATATCTTGAGCCAAATCATAGCTAATAAGATGTTAATCATCCCTGTCGCTGCTTGGTTTGTGGCTCAAGCACTCAAAACAATCATATACTCACTGGGGGAAAGGCACTTAACTCTGTATCACATGGCCAGCCCTGGAGGTATGCCTAGCGCTCATGCCGCTCTGGTTTGTGCTTTGGCCACAACTGCAGGTATGGTGTATGGAATAGGCTCAGGTCTTTTTGCCATAAGTGTTATTCTCGCTGTTGTAGTTATGTATGATGCCACTAGCGTACGGCAAGCGGTAGACAAGCAATCTGCTATCCTGGGTCATTTGCTAATTAGTTTCCCTAAAACACAGCTTGAATTTGAAGACCGCCTGGAACAACTAGTAGGGCATACTCGATTTCAAGTTATAGCTGGAGCGGCATTGGGAATTCTCCTTGCCTTGTGGTGGACATAATGCTACTATAACCAAACTAAATAAGATAAAAGGAGGAAACTATGGAAAGGACAAAATATACTTTAGATGAAAAGGAAATGCCAACTCATTGGTACAATATCCAGGCCGATTTGCCAGAGCCCCTGCCACCGCTGCTCAATCCCGTCACTAAGCAGCCTACGCGTCTTCCCCCTCCCCTGTTCCCTGATGCCCTTAACGAGCAGGAGTTCAGCAAGGAGCGCTGGATTGAAATCCCTGAAGAGGTGCAAGATATCTACCGGCTATGGAGGCCGACACCCCTGTTTCGGGCATGGAGACTGGAGAAAGCTCTCGATACGCCAGCCAAGATTTTCTATAAATATGAAGGAACAAGCCCGGCCGGTAGCCATAAGCCTAACACCGCTGTAGCTCAGGCATACTATGTCAAGAAAGAAGGGTTCAAGCGGATAAGTACCGAGACGGGTGCAGGACAATGGGGGAGTGCCATGAGCATGGGTGCTATGTTTTTCGGTCTTGAGTGCAAAGTCTACATGGTTAGGATTAGTTACGAACAGAAGCCATATCGTCGCATATTAATGGAGACATGGGGAGCAAAGTGCGTGCCCAGCCCCAGTAAAGATACCCAAATAGGGCGAGATATTCTGACAAAGGACCCTACTTGTAGCGGCAGTCTGGGTATTGCCATTAGTGAAGCAGTGGAGGATGCCCTTGCCCGTGATGATACCAAGTATTGCTTGGGTAGTGTCCTCAACCATGTTCTATTACATCAAACCATTGTGGGGGAGGAGACAAGAAAACAGATGGAGAAGGCATGTGCTTATCCTGATATTATTGTCGGCTGCGTTGGCGGCGGTTCAAACTTCGCCGGACAATTCCTGCCCTGGATCAGGGATAAAATTAGTGGAGTAAAACCAGACATGCGCATCATCTGCGTTGAGCCTACAGCCTGTCCCAGCCTGACTAAGGGACCTTATGCCTGGGATTACGGAGATGTAGCTGGGCTGGCCCCCATAGTCAAGATGTACACCCTAGGTCATACCTTTGTTCCACCACCAGTCCATGCTGGAGGATTACGCTACCACGGAATGGCTCCCATCATTTGTCATCTCTATAAGCTAGGCCTAGTTGAGGCTAGGGCTGAATCCCAGGTGGGCACGTTTGAAGCAGGCGTGAAGTTTGCCCGAACCGAGGGCATTATCAGTGCCCCAGAGCCAAACCATGCTATCAAGGTGGTTATTGATGAGGCTCTTAAGTGCCGGGAGTCTGGTGAGTCAAAGACTATCCTGCTGGCTCATAGTGGGCATGGGCATTTCGACATGGCTGCTTATGATGCTTACCTCTCGGGTAAACTTGTAGATTATGAGTACCCTAGGGAAATGGTGGAGGCAGCATTAGCAAATCTGCCAAAGGTAGACTAAAACCTAATCCTGAGACTCCCATGGAAGCTAGAAGCACTTGCTTGCAAAGCGATGGGCTTAAGCTTGCCGCTGAGGTTTATATTCCCGCAGGAAATAGGCCTCACCCGGCTTTATGCATCTGCCATGGAATTCCTGCTGTTGCTTATAATCCCGAAGATAGAGGTTATGCCATACTGGCACAAAAGTTTTGTGCTGGCGGATTTGTTACTTTGATATTCAATTTTCGCGGGGCAGGGAAAAGCGAGGGCAATTTTGATATTCCAGGCTGGAGCAAGGATTTACAAGTTGCTCTGGATTTCCTTTACCATCTTAAAGAAGTAGATGGGAATCATATTTGTCTCCTTGGCTTTAGTGGTGGGGCAGCAATCAGTGTCTATGTTGCTGCTCATGACTACAGAGTGTCCTCATTGGTAGCCTGTGCCTGTCCGGCTGAATTTGGCGTTCTCTCGAGCAAAGAAAAGGTTATGCCTAGCTTGCAACATTTTCGTGATATAGGGATTATCAGGGATAAAGACTTTCCACCCTCGCTCCAAGAATGGCTAAAGGGCTTTGAAACAATTTCTCCAATTCACTGGATAGACAAGATTTCCCCTCGCCCCCTGCTTCTGCTTCACGGAGATGGCGATGAAGTAGTGCCGGTAAAGCATGCCCGTCAGCTTTACCAAAAAGCCAAAGACCCTAAGGAACTAAGGATAATTCCTGGTGCCAGGCACAAGCTACGCCTTGAGGAGAGAGCAGTGTCTATTGCTTTAGATTGGCTCAAGGCGAGATGCTAGAAACCTTGTCCTTTGTTATGCGATTTGACACTTAACCATCCGAAGTGATAAAATCCCAAGGTGTAATAATGGAGGTGATAAAATTTACGCAATCATTGAAACCGGTGGCAAACAGTACAAAGTTTGCCCAAAACAGACAATAAAAGTTGAGCGCCTGAACATACCTCAAGGTAATACGGTGGAGTTGGACAAAGTTTTGTTTATTGGGGATAATGGAAATACGTCTGTGGGCACCCCGACTATTAAGGGCGCTAAAGTTGTGGCAACATCTTTAGGAGAAGTCAAAGGTAATAAAGTTATAGTGTTCAAATATAAGGCTAAGGTTCGTTACCGCAAGAAAACGGGACATCGCCAAATTTGTACTAGATTGATAATAGATGAAATCATCAAACCAGGAGAATAAACATGGCACATAAAAAAGCTGGTGGTAGCACAAGGTGTGGGCGTGATAGTCAATCGAAGCGCCTGGGGGTAAAGAAGTTTGGAGGGGAGCAAGTTCGTGCTGGAAATATTCTGGTACGACAGCGTGGGACTTGCATACTCCCCGGTAATAATGTTGATATCGGCCGGGACTACACGCTATTTGCTTTAACAGATGGTTATGTTAAATACGAGCCGGCAACAAAGTATAAAAAGAAGGTAAGCGTTTGCAATGAAAGATAAGATTCATCCTAAATATTATGACAATGCTAAGGTAATTTGTCTTTGCGGCAATACCTTTACCACTGGCTCCACCAAGCCTGAGATTAGAGTAGAGATGTGCGGCAAGTGCCATCCCTTCTATACCGGCACACAAAGAATAGTGGATACCATGGGAAAGGTGGAGCGATTTAAGAAACGCTACAAGATAAAGGACTAGGCGATTAAATCCTACTCTGAACTTAATTCAGGGCTAAGCACCAAAAAATAAACTCTAAGCACTAAATCCTAAACAAAGAGGAGTTTTGCCCTGAACTTGTTTCAGGGTTGGATTTGGAACTTTGGATTTGTTTAAGAAGGAGGAATGCACGACCCTAAAGGGTCGCACTACGATAATCAGTCTATAATGGCAAAACCTTTTTATTATGGTGGGCAGGCAGTCATCGAGGGTGTGATGATGCGAGGCAGGGATAATCTCGCCATTTCTGTACGTGGCCCCGATGGAAAATTAAACATTAAAAAGCAGCCATTGCCCAGCATTTACAAGGGCCGTCTCAGGGAAACACCTTTAATAAGAGGAATCATCGTTCTTATCGAAACTCTAGTTTTGGGCACTCAAGTCTTGCTTCACTCCGCTCAGGTAGCTTCGGCAGAAGAAGAGGAAGAGAAAATACCCACAGCACTTTTATGGGGAACTGTAGCTGCCAGCCTCGCCTTTGGTGTAGCCCTTTTCTTTATTGCTCCCCTCTTTACTACCCGTTATTTTGTTGACCCGTATCTTGGTTCTGCACTAGTAAGCAACCTGGTTGAAGGCTTTATCCGTATCGGCATTTTCGTTGCCTACCTCAAGCTAATAGGGTTAATTCCTGATATTAAACGAGTTTTTGCCTATCATGGAGCAGAGCACAAAGTGGTTAATGCTTACGAGGCAGGCATTCCTTTAGAAGCGAAAGCGGTTAGAAACTATTCCACTGCCCATCCCCGTTGCGGCACCAGTTTCATCTTTATCGTATTAATCATCGCTATATTTGTCTTCTCTTTATTCGGTCGTCCTTCATTATGGTTAAGCGTTCTGTCTCGCATTCTCCTTATCCCAGTTATTGCTGCCCTGGGCTACGAAATTATGAAGTTCGGAGCAAGCCACATTAAAAGCATGACAATACGAATTTTCCTCGCTCCGGGACTGGCATTACAAGCTATGACTACTAGAGAGCCTGATGATGACCAAATAGAAGCTGCTATAGCGGCATTAAATGAAGTTATCGAGAGTGAAAAAGCTCCACAAAGCTAAACTGTGTCCTTGTCTTCCAATTGCTGAAAGAAGCAAGTCCGGTTGCCGGTGTGGCAAACTGGTCCCGTAGGTACAGCCTTAATAAGAAGGGTATCACTGTCGCAATCCTTGATAATGGAAGACAACTTGAGAAAATTACCTGAGGTCTCTCCTTTGTGCCACAATTCCTGCCGACTGCGGCTGTAGAACCATACGTCTCCGCTAGATATTGTTCTCTTTAGCGCTGCCTTGTTCATATAGCCTAGCATAAGGACTTCGCTATTCCTGGCATCCTGAATAATAGCTGGAATCAAACCTTTATCGTCAAACTTTAACATCTTGTCTTGCCCCTCCTTTTGTCATTGCTAGCCGAAGGCGTGGCATTCTCCCGGAGATTGCTTCGTCGCTACAACTCCTCGCAATGACATACTGAGGCTATAGCCTCACCTAAATCAATATCTCCAGTATAAAGAGCTCTGCCTATAATAGCTCCCTCCACACCAAGTTCTTTAAGCCTTTGCAAATGCTCCAGCTTGGAAATACCTCCAGAGGCAATGACGGGCACCCCATCCTGAAACAAGTTCAGGACAGCAACCAGCTTGCCCACCATATCGAAATTAGGTTCGGACAGAGTTCCGTCTCTTTTTATGTCGGTATAAATGAAGCGCTGTGCCCCAGCTTTCACCATCTCTCGACTTAACTCTAATACATCAACATTTGTATCCTTACTCCATCCATGGATAGCTATTCTGCCATCTCGGGCATCGAGTCCTACTATGATAGCCTGGTCAAAGCGGTGGCAAAGCTTTCCTACCAATCCAGGATTTTCTATAGCTATTGTACCGAGGATTATGCGGCTTACCCCTTTCTGCAACAATTTCTCCACAGTCTTCTCTTCTCTGATGCCACCGCCCAACTCTACCAGCAAGCCACTTTCTTTTATTATTTGTTCGATAGTTGCCAGATTTTTGGGTTCACCCGTAGCTGCCCCATCCAGATCAATAATGTGAAGCCATTCAGCTCCCTGAGAATACCACCTCAAAGCTACTGCCACAGGGTCTTCAGCAAAGACAGTTTCCTGATTGTAATTGCCCTGGTACAGCCGAACGCATCTGCCAGATTTAAGGTCGATCGCTGGGATTATTTTCATCTATCACCTTCTCCTCATAGCGAGCCAGGGTAAAAATTAGGTCAGCCAAACGGTTAAGATATTTCAATATTTCTTCATTGATAAGTCTTCCTGTGTGCTTAAAAGCGACCGCCCTTCTTTCAGCACGCCTCACCACCGTCCGTGCTACATCCAGAGCCGCTGAGCTTACACAAGCACCGGGAATAATAAACTCCCGAGGCATATCAATTTTGGCCTCAAAATCATCTATCAAGTCTTCTAGTCCTTGCACCATCTCCGGTGTAATTACTTTGCCTTTCGCTGCCATTTGCGGATAATGCTCTTCTGGAGTTGCCATTTCCGCCCCGATAACAAATAAATCTCGCTGTAAGCTCGACAAAATATCCTGAACCTCCGGCCGGCAAAAGTTCTTAGCCAGCCCTAACATTGAAACTGCCTCATCAATAGTGCCATAGACCTCACATCTATCATCACATTTAGCCACTCTGGTACCGTAAAGGAGGCTGGTCTCCCCCTTGTCGCCCCTTTTATTAAATGTCTTCATTAGATTACCTCAAACCAAGCAAATTTGAATCTATAATACAGGAGTCCGGCATAACTAGACAAGCGTCCGATGGCAAAATTTCGTTCTAGAGTATTCACAACCATTATGGTTCTGGCGCTGGTAACAGCACTTGGCGTTCCCTTGGTGAATCCGGGGTAGTAAAGGCACAGGCAGGCAGTATAGACATCTTCGGAGCAAAGTGCCATCCCCAGTCCGTTCCGAACTATCAGATTCTGGAAGCATCAGTTCGAGGTATATCTGTCTGGTTGGGGTCAGGCCCAGGTAAGCAAAAAGGATCTGACTAATTATCTCGCTTACATATACGAGAAGTGCCTAGCCAGAATAGAAGCTAGCTATCCAGCTTGGTCTGGGGGAGTCGGTGGGTTGGCATCAGTATGGACATCGGCAATGAGGGTAGTTTCCTTGCCCTCAGCTTCAACATTAGTAGGGGCGAGCATGCTCGCCCCTACTGAATCAAGCTGCTGCCCAAAGT
>Ga0100397_1000973_pt1 | contig 17091 bp, 18 predicted proteins | sample CryGeymeta201521_FD_81550 | JGI IMG/M metagenome (GOLD analysis project Ga0100397, IMG submission 81550) | Groundwater microbial communities from Crystal Geyser aquifers in Utah, USA - Crystal Geyser metaG 2015-21 | ecosystem: Environmental > Aquatic > Deep subsurface > Groundwater | place: USA... | reverse complement strand
GAGATTACGATAAGGAGATTAGAGCATTTTAGGAGAACAGGGAAAACTGGATGGCAATGGCAAAATCCTTTCCCCCAATTGAAAGATACAAAGGAGAGACAAAAATGGATTTAAAACAATTGAGACAATATTTGGAAAACCTCAGCGAGAACTTGAAACCCAAAAATCACCAATTGCTTACTGCAAGATTGGGCAGTTTAAAATCGGTTTTCCCTTTTAATGAATATGAGTACATTCTGATGTTTTTACGCGATAAAGAAATTATCACATTTCAGCAGTATGAAGAATTGAGAAAGAAATATGTATCTTCCAATCCATATTTAGAACTTTACGGGATTGCTCCTCGTACGTTTGGAGAAATATGGGGTCATCCTCATGTTATGGATATAGATAACAGATTTAAAAAACCTAACAAGGAACTTGATTCCACTTACGAAGGCCAATATGATTTATGGTTTGAAGGTATAAAGGTAGAAATAAAAGCTTGCCGAGCAATAAATACTAAAAAGCGAGGCAATATAATGGAGAAGGCTTTAAGATACGATTCTGACGAGCCGTTTTGGATGAATTATCAACAGATTAAAGCGGATATGGCTGATGCTTTTGTTTTTATTGGTGTATGGGTAGATAAGATAGTATATTGGGTTATGTCTAAAAAAGAGATTAAGAAAAATAGATACTTGAGCCCTCAACATAGAGGGGGGATAGAATATCAAATAGGAATAACACATAAGAATATTAGCGAATTTGATGTTTACAAAGTAGAGCCGAACAAACTTGGAGATGTAGTTCTCAAAAAGGGTAAAAGAAGATGAAATTGTACCAAGCCGAACTTCATATAACACGGTGTAAAAGACTTCGCTTCGCTCCGTCTAAATTCGGCTTTGCCGAACTTCTTTTACACCGAAACCGTTATCTACAATTGCAGGCAAGGTTGGCTAATATAAAAAGAGAAAGAGTGGGGGAGAATGCTTTCAAATATAAGTAAATTTACAGAAAATATTGGGTATCCTGAAGATTTTATCAATAAAATAAAGTGATAAAAATGGCGAAACGGTGTATAATACAACATAGAAGGTTTACTCTTCGGGACTAGAGCAAACGTGATAAGTCCCATTAGGCACAATGCCAGGGTTTAAAGAGAAAGAGTAAAATATTATTTCAGGAGAACTTAACTGTTACCTATTAAATTATGCAGAGAATTATTTTAAAGTCAAAGATTTCAGAGACGACTGTTACGGATACCAAACTTCATTATTCAGGCAGCATCACCATTGATGAGGGATTAGCCGAAAGTGCGGATATTTTTCCCGGGGAAAATGTTCAGGTGCTGAATTTGAATAATGGGGCGCGAGTAGAAACTTACTACATCAAAGGAAAACGCAATTCCGGGATTGTTTGTATCAACGGGGCGGCGGCGCGCTGGTTCGAAAAAGGGGACAAAATTATTATTCTTTCTTACGGGATTTTCGGGGACGAAGAAGCAAAAAAATTCAAACCGAAAATTATTAGAGTTGATGAAAAGAACAGGGAGATAGAGTAGGGGTAATGAAAAAGAGCATATTCTTCTCCATTCTCTCTGGTTTACTCCTCATTCTTGCCTTTCCTAAATTTGACTGCGAAATCGTAGCCTGGTTTGCTTTAATTCCCCTTTTTCTGGCGATCCGTGATTTTCGGTATTCTTTCTTTTCAGGTTATCTCTTTGGTCTCATCTTTTTCGGAGGAAGCCTTTTCTGGCTCGCCAATGTTACCCGAATAGGTTTTCTCGTCTTGATTCTTTATCTTTCCCTATATCCCGGGCTCTTTGCCTTTCTTTTCACTAAATGGAATCTTCCGGCTAAAAATTTTTTTGGCGCAGGGCTCTGGATTCTTTTAGAATACGTTGAAAGTCATTTCCTTACCGGTTTCCCCTGGTTGCTTCTGGGATACTCTCAATATAAAAATTTAAGATTTATTCAAATTTCCTCAATTTTTGGCGCCTACATTGTCTCTGGTCTTGTTGTGCTGATTAATATCGGTTTAAGCCAACTTTTCTTCAAACAGAAAAAGAGCATCGCAACAAAAATGCCCAAGGTTTCCATTGCTTTGTCCTTTTTTATCCTTTTACTCGCTTTCTTTTTTGGCATTGGTCAAATGAAAAAGATTTCCGGAATTACCGCAAAAGAGATAAAAGTATCGTTGGTTCAGGGCAATATTCCTTCGCTTCAGAAATGGGAAACTTTCTCCAAAGAAAAAAATATCAAGATTTATTCTGCCCTCACCGAAAAAGCAGCCAAAAATAATCCTGATCTGGTTATCTGGCCGGAAAGCGCGATTAGTACCTATTTGAAATTGGACCGACCAATCCAAAAGCGTCTTTTTGAATTAGCCAAAGCAAAGAAATTTTATCTTCTCGCCGGTTCGTTGGACCAACGAAGCGGCAAAAACTATAATAGCGCTTTTTTAATTTCTCCTCAGGGACGAATCAAGGATACTTATGACAAGATTCATCTGGTTCCTTACGGAGAATATGTTTTAGGGGGAGAATCTTTCCCTTTCCTGAAAAGGTTTGTGGCGAAAGCGGCTGGTTTTATTCCTGATTTTAGTCCAGGAGAAAATTACACAATCTTCTCTTTACCTGAAGGAAATTTTGCTACTTTAATCTGCTTTGAGGATATTTTTTCGGAACTTTCCCGAAGATTTACTAAAAAAGGAGCAAACTTTTTGGTTAATATTACTGATGATAGTTGGTTTGGGGATTTTGGCGCTTCTCAGCATTTTGCCGCTGCTGTTTTCCGGGCGGTAGAAAATAGGAGATATCTTCTACGGACCGCAAACACCGGGCTTTCAGCTATTATTGCTCCCTGGGGGGAAATCTTAAAAAAAGTAGAGGAAAATGGTAAAAAACTCTTTGTCTCCGGTTTCCTGGTTGGGGAAATTAAGCCGGTTTCCTCTTTAAGTTTTTATACTAAATTTGGCGATGCTCCTTTAATTCTTCTTTGTATAGGATTGATCGTTGTTTTAATTACCACGAAATTACGAAAATTAAACAAGTTATAAAACCACGAATTTATCGAATTTTACGAATTAGAGTAATTCGCGTTAATTCGTGGTTAGAAAAAGGAAATTCCTATGGTATTAAATTATGGAAAGAATAAACGAATGCGAAAAGGTTCTTGGCTACTGGTTTAAAAGGAAATCTCTTCTTAAGGAGGCGTTAAATCACTCTTCCTTTGCTTACGAGAATAACCTTATCTCTAATGAAAGAATGGAGTTTTTAGGCGATAGCATCTTAGGATTAATCGTAAGTGTCATTCTCTATAAGAAATATCCAAAAGCGGCTGAGGGTGACTTAACCGAGAAGAGAAGTTCTTTGGTTAGCAGAAAACATCTTGCCTCTGTTGCTAAAAAGCTCTGCTTAGGGAAGTTTCTTTTTTTAGGCAAAGGCGAAGAAGCTCAAGGCGGAAGGCAATTAGCCTCTAATCTTGGCAATAGTCTGGAAGCAATAATCGGAGCTATTTATCTTGACGGGGGGTTGCTTCCGACCAGAAAATTTATTAAAAAACTATTTTTCCCCTCCCCTAAATTCCCCTCCCTCCAGGGGAGGGGATGGAAGGGAGGGTGATGGTCACTTTTTTCCGCTAACAAAGCGCTGCTCGGCAATACTTAAAATATTCATTACCAGCCAATATAGGAGCAGGCCCGAAGAAAAGGAATAAAAAATAAAAGTAAAGAAAATTGGCATCATCAAAGCCATCATTTTTTGATTGGGGTCGGTAGTAGTCATTTTCTGCTGGATGAGCATACTTGCGCCCATTAAAACAGGTAGAATGTTGATACCGCCTCCGGGGAAATTGGGGATAGCAAGGACGGTATCAGGTAAAGAAAGGTCTTTAATCCAGAACATAAATTTTGCTCCCCTCAAGATAATGGCCGAGCGCAGGGCGAAGAAGAATGCAATAAAAATGGGCATTTGGGCAAGCATCGGCAAGCATCCGCCCAAAGGGTTAATTTTATACTTACGGTAAAGTTCCATCATCTCTTTATTCATTAACTGGGTGTTTCCCTTATACTTTGTTTTCAAGTCTTTAAGGTAGGGCTGTAGTTTCTGCATCTGGCTAATGGAGCGAACTGAACTTCGGGAAAGAGGAAAAAGAAAAATTTTAACCAGAATGGTAAGAATAATAATTGCCCAGCCCCAATTGCCAACGAGTTGATAGAGGAAAGTAAGAATTTTAAGAATAAATCTTCCCAAAGTGACAAAGAACCCTCCTTCAAGCGTTTTCTCCACCCCTTTTTCTTCGGCTTTGGCAATTTCGTAATCTGCAGGTCCGCCGTAGAAGAAGAGTTTTTTCTCTGCGATTCCGTTTTCAGGAATAATGATTGAAGGAAAATTAACTCCGAGAATCAGCCTTTTTTCTTCAGGATAGATGAAGGCATCGGTTTTTGATTTTGGCTGCAAAAATAAAAGGCAATATTGAGACTTTTGCGCAATCCATTCAATTTCAGCAATAGTTTGTTTCTTTTTGAATTTTCTGGTGCTGAAGCGATTAATTTTACCATCTACCGAAATTTGACCCTCTTCAATATCAGGATCCCTTCCGGAGGGTTTCTTCTGCGAAGAAGAAAATCCCGAGCCACAAAGAATTCCTATATTAGCCAATGATTTTTCCTGCGCAGAAACGTTTTCTATTTTTATCGCTAAGTCAAAACCATAGCCATCGTTATTAAAACTAAAACTTTTTGTTACGATTAACCCATCTTTAGTTTTCCCCTTTAAGGCGACCTTCCCAATTTCATTTTCCTTATTTAAAAGGAGAGATTTCTTATCCGCCGAAAAGTGTATTTCTTTTCCCCAGCCAGTAAATTCTAAGGGACAGAAGGGTAAGTCGGCGGGAATAACCGAAAAAAAATCTTCCCCCTCTCTGCGAAAATTCTTCAGCCCTAATTTTAAAACAGCGCCTTCTCCGGAAAGGATTAACTTGTAAAGATCAGTCTCTACGGGAATTTCCGCAACTAAATGTTTTTTTTCGGGAACTTTGGGGAAGGCAGGAAGGATTTCTTTCTGGAGGGCAGAAGTTTGAGCATTTTCTTTTTTTGAAATTTCTTTCCTCTCTTCTATTTGTTTTTTGGGGAATTTTTTAGCAAAATAAGCATTAGAGGCGATTAGAACTAAAAGAGACAAAAAAAATGCTAAAGCCGTCCGTTTTTCCATAATTTATCTTTTATCGGACGCAGATTAACGCAGATACACACAGACAAAACAGTCGCATAAATGCGACCGTTACTGTAGCGGTGCGATTTATCGCACAATTAACTATAATATTAAACTTTCATTTTCTACTTCATCAGAATCCTGTTTTATCCTGAGGTTATCTGCGTCCAAAATTTTATTTTTCCGGTACCGGGTCGTAACCGCCGGGATAGAAAGGATGGCATCTGCTTATTCTTTTTAAGGAAAGAATAAATCCCCTTCTTATTCCAAACCTATTTAGCACTTCCGCCGCATAGGAAGAACAGGATGGGTAAAATCGGCAGCGAGAAGGAAAAAAAGAGGAAATAGAAATTTTATAAAACCTGATGAGAAAAAGGAATGCCCTTTTCATGGGATAAGTTTTTTTCTTCCTTTCCTCCGACGGGCATTAATAACTCTTGCGCCCCCTTTGCTTCGCATTCTCTTCAGGAAGCCATGAGTTCTTTTTCTTTTGCGATTATGCGGTTGATAAGTAATGCTCACAATAAATAAAGTATAATTGATTTGGAAAGAAAAATCAATAGATGGTATAATAAAAGAAAAATGAAAAAGAAATTTCTTGCAACCATCTTCATTTTTATTTTATTAGTTGCAGGGACCAGCCTTTTCCTCTATTTAAAAGCTTGCCGCAAGCATCCTCCTCCAGAGAAAACGTCTTCTGCAACTATCGGCAAAGGAGGGACTCTCCTGACTTCCTTAGCCAGGGAAGGTTTTTCGCAAGAGGAGATTTTTCTCCTGCAAGAGGCTTTAAGGCCAATCTTTGATTTTCGCAAGTGCTATCCTGATGACAAATATGAGATTACCCGAACTTCCGGTAAACTCAAAAATATTCGTTACTGGACGTCTCCCCTGGATTTTTATCTTGTAGAAAGAGGAGACTCAGGCGAATTGGTGGCTTCCCGGGAGAGAGTAAAAACCGAGGAAGTAATCACCGGAATAAAGGGAGAGATAGAAAGTTCTCTCTACGAAAGTATGCTTAAGGAAAATCTTACTCCTGACCTGATTATGAGATTCGCCGATATCTTTGCCTGGCAGATAGATTTTTTAACCGAGCTCAGGACCGGCGACGTTTTTAAACTCATCTGGAAAGACTACCAGAAAGATGGGAAATCTCTTTTGGAGGGCAGGATATTAGCTGCTCAATATGAGAATAATGGAAAGATTCATACCGCGGTCTTCTTTGAAGATTCAGCTGGCTCGGGAGATCATTATACCCTGGAAGGGGAATCCTTAAGAAAAATGTTTTTACGTTCCCCTTTAAATTATCGTAGAATCAGTTCCTATTTTTCCTATCAGCGATTTCATCCTATTTTGAAATATTACCGGCCTCATTTAGGGATTGACTACGCCGCTCCATCCGGCACTCCAGTCTCTACTATTGGAGATGGAATGGTTGTCTATGCGGGCTGGAAAGATGGCTTTGGAAGGTTTGTGAAAATCAGACATTCCGGAAGTTATTATACAACCTACGGACATCTCTCCCGCTATGGGAGAGGAATTAAAGAGGGAAAAAAGGTAAAGCAGGGCCAGGTAATTGGCTATGTTGGCACGAGCGGTCTTTCCACCGGACCCCACCTTGATTTTAGAATTATTAGGAACGGAAGGTTCGTCAATTTTTTGAAAATAAAACTCCCTTCGGCTAAATCCCTTGACCCTAAATATATGGCCTCATTTAACGAAATAAAAGACCAATATCTCTCCCGGTTAAATCAATTAGACTTTCAGGGAAATTTAGCGGTTACAGACAGTCTAGGGGTTGTTAAACAATAAGCCTCCTATCCCTTTTGTGTCCAGTCACCATCGGGTAATTGAATCCATTCGCCTTTTTTAGCTCTTTTGCGGCGAGTAGCAGCGAATTGCTCTTGAATAACCTTCAACTGTCCCGGAGACATATTATTCTGCTGCACCAAAGTCTGATAAATAGTCATCCTATCTTTATTTTCTTCTTTGACTAATCTTTGAACCTGAATTTCTGCATTACCTCTAATTTCAAGCAATCCTTCATTATTTTCTCCGATTACTCCCTGGCGTTTGTATTCTTTAATCTGAGGAAATCTTGCCTTTCGGGAGGCGAGAGCCTTCTCAATCTCAGGCGTATGGACCTTTAGTTCCGGAGTAATGGTCTCGGCATAAAGCAAACCTGAAGCGAAAGGATTGAAGTTGAAACTTTTCCCTCCCTCCTCCAACTGGTTTTCGATATCAATAGCGGCATCCTTTATTTTTTCCTGAGGAAAGGTCACGTAGACATTCACGGTAGCGCAGTTTATCAGCAGGAAAATAATAGCTATTCCCGGTATAATGCTTAAAAATTTTTTCATTTTATCTTTTCACCCCCTTAATTTTTATTTGAGCCTATAGATGCGACTTGAGGGCTAATTTCTAAAACCCTCTTTAACCTCATTTTAAGATCATTGAGAGAAATGGTATTTTGTTTGGGGTCAATAAGAATATTGATTGATTGGCCAAAAAACGGACCTAGAAGAAGATACTGCTTTCCCCCTTTCTTAATATCGCCCCGGAGAGTAAAATACCCATCTTTTATCTGGAAAGAACCGGCCAATTTTCGGTAAGGATAATCCGTTAATCTTTTCTTGATGAAGGAAGAGCCGGTAAGGAAAGATATCTTCTCAATAGCCCGGAAACTGATGGTTTGTTTTACCTCTGGTTTTTTTACGGTGAAAAAGGAAGCAGAAATTTCCGGAAATATTTCTTTAGTCCCCTTCATTTTAAATCGGCATTCCAAAATCCCGGAAATGAGTCCTGCTTCTTTATAACTTTGGCAAAAATTTTCAAGATTGAAATCCGAGATTTCCGTAGAGAAAAGGTAACGATTTTTTCCGGAGAGCAACTCCTTTATTTCTAAATTTCCCTTTCCTTTTCCCTGGCAAAGATGGTAAGTGAAATCTTTAATCTTTAAGGAATCTTCATCACGCTCGTAAGAAACTCTACCTTTTATATTATAAAACTCCAATTGATGATAGTCAATTTTTTCCAGGGTAATCGGACTTTCCATGATACTGTTTTTGACTATTTCAAAAGAACCGTTAAAATTTTCAAAAAAAGGATAATCAGGAATTGCAAGATTAATTTTCTTCAAATCTATTTTTCCGTTAAATGAAGTTTTGTTTTTCAAATAACCGACAATTTTAATTTTTCCCCGATTTGCTTTTGAGGAAGTAATTCGTAAATCTCCGTAGAGATTTAGCCTTTCTCTTGTTTTTCCGGAGAGACGAACTTTACCCTGTAGAAAAGCAAAAGGAGTTTTTCGGGAGGAAGGAATGGGTAATGTTTCAAAAACTAATTGAAGGTCTGCCGGTCCTTCCTTTTTAAGAGGATTTATCTTTCCTGCAAAAGAAAAATGGGTATCGCCTGAACTGCCTTTTATTTTCCAGTTCCAGGGAAGAACTGAAGAAATCTCATTGATTTCGGCAGTTAAATCTGAAATCTCTATTCTCTCTTTTTCTCTCAGAAAAATGATTTCCCCTTTTACTATTTTTATACTCTGGGGTAAATCGCCCTCGTTTATTTCTTTGCTAAACTCCGAACGTTTACGGACCGATTCCTTTCCCGTTGCCGGAATTATCTGCAAAATTGGATTTTCCAATAAAATTGTTTTAATTTTTCTCTTCCGGATTAAATCCAAAAGGCCCGGCTGAAGGAGAAGATTTTTTACTTTTAGAGAAAAACGAGGTTCTTGAATTTTTATCCCTTCTAATTGGATAAAAGAGTTTTTTATCTTTATCTTTTCAAGAGTAAGAGGTATTCCTAAAACCTTCGCCAAACGAGGGGCAACCAATTTGGCAATTCGTGCCGGGGTGAAAATGCATTTGGCAAAAATAAAGAGAATGAAAAAAGAAAGGATAAAAATTAAGATAATGAGCCGGCTTTTCTTTGCTCGCATCTCAGGGGAATTTTTCTAATAAATGCTCTCGCAAAATATTAAAACTTCACTTCCGGAGTAATGGCAGCGTTCTTCTCGGCCTCAAAGTAGGGGAGGGCGGAAAGATTTCTTTTTCTGGCAAAGAAACTGCCAAAAACTGTTCTAATATAGGCGTTGAAATCCCGAGCCGCTTGATTATACCTCATTCTTTCTACGGAAATTCTGTTTTCAGTTCCTTCCAATTGAGCCTGCAAAGTCAAAAAGTTTTCGTTTGCTTTTAAATTTGGATAATTCTCCGCTACCAAAAGCAATCGGGAGATAGTTCCTTCCAGTCCCCCTGCGGCCGCGATCTTCTCTTTTTTTGTACTGGCCTGTCCCCACTGACTGCGCAATTTTGTTATTTCGGTAAAAAGACCTTTCTCGTGAGAAGCATAACCCTTTACTGTACTTACCAGATTAGGGATAAGGTCAATCCTTCGTTGGAGAACCGTTTCCACCTGTGACCAGGCGCCCTTGACGGTTTCTTCCATGCGCACCACTCGGTTAACCCCAGAAATATACCAGCCTGCTCCGATGATAACAAGTAAAACAACTCCTAACCCTATCAACAATCCTATACCAATTCTTCCTTTTTTCATTTTCACTCCTTATGTTTTAAATTTTTCACCAAGAGTTCGGAATGTTTTCCGAAGCGTGCCTTCGTGACGACAAGCGGGCATAGTATCCGAAGGATGAGCGAGGAGGAACGAGAGCGAAAATTTCCTCGCTGGGGAAATTGAGCGTGCCGCAAGGGAAACTTCCGAACTCTCTCACCATCCTCCTCCCGCTCCCCCTCCGCCGCAAGAACCCCCGCCAAACCCGCCGAATCCTCCTCCAAAACCTCCGGAGCTACCCCCACTCCAATAACCTCCCCGGGAACCTATTCCAAAAAAGAGCAATCCTAAAGGACCAAAGAAAATCAGGATGAAGAGAAAAAAGAAAAGACTAAAAAAGGCGCTTGCAATTCGTCTACCCAGAGAAGGTTTTGTTTTGGAAGGATAAGAGACAGAAGCAAGAGATAAAGAAGAGAGTTCAACTCCATTTTCGGCAGCAATTTTTTTAGCCAGTAGAGTAGTTGCGGTTAAAAGGCCTTCTCCGTATTTCCCTTTCCGAAATGCCGGCACCAGTTGTTTTAAATAAACCTGATGGGCAAGAGCATCGGGAATAATTCCTTCAAGTCCATAGCCAACTTCTATCCAGACCTTTTGATCTTTTTTTGCTACAACAATTAAGAGACCGTTATCTTTTCCTTTTTGCCCAATCCCCCAGCGGCTGAAAAGGTTAACGCTATAAGTGTCAATGCTTTCTGGTTGCGTTGTTTCAACCGTTGCGATAGCAATTTGAGCCGATGTCTTTGTTTCTAATTCCCGGCAGAGAGCAGAGATAGTCTCTTTTTCAGAGGGACTGATAATATCAGCGTAGTCATTGACATAGCCGAGTGAATCCGGGTAGATAGCTTCCTGCCCGGAAAGGAAATGAGCAGAGAACGGGGAAAGAAACAAAAATAAAAAAAATAATTTTATCTTCATAATTTACTACCTGCTTAATGTGAAAGATTGATTACGTATATTATTACTGAAAGATAGTGTAGAGTATAGTGTCATAATTTAATTGCATAGGAATTTCCTTTTTCTAACCACGAATTAACGCGAATTACTCTAATTCGTAAAATTCGATAAATTCGTGGTTTTATAACTTGTCCACGCTCTCGGTCAATTTAAAAAGTTCGTCAATGTACCTGCCGAACACAATCTCGGCATCTTCCTGACCAATCAGGTTATTGTCTTTTTTATCCTGCCAGATTGCCAGGAATGTTTTGGAATCAATAGCAAATTCTTCACCCAGATCATTTAAAACCTGCTCCTTCTTATGCGGAACAACTTTTCCTTTAAAATAAAGCATATTTCTGAAAACAGGGATAAGTGAAGTGAGGGAATTCTTGAGCAGACGGTCAAGCCCTTTTTTCTGCAAACCCACTTCCAGATAGGTCTGCCGCAGACGGATTAATTTACTGCGTAGTTGTTCCTCGCATTCCAACCTGAGATTTTCCTGATTAATTTTGAGGTTTACAAATGGGTCTTCTCCATAAAGCAAGAGATGGTTTCTCGTTATTTCGAGAAACTCTATCGGAAAAACATCCGAGGACGATTCCATATACTCTTTGGTAAAGAAGAGGGGAGCGACAATTTTCCTTCTTCTTCCTTGAGCTACTAACTTCAAACTTTTTTTGAGAACCGGCAGGTCTATCCTTTGAAATTCCAGCAGAAGATTGATATCAGAACTTCCCGGGATAAAATCTTTACCGGTGGCACTGCCATAAAGAATAATAGTTAAAAGGTTATCCCCGTGAATCTCAAGCAATTTTTCTAAGTAGGAAGAAAGACTTTTTTTCACTGCCAGGGGTAATTTTTCCGTATTTATTAATTTTTTATCCATAATTTACCTTACAAGAAAGTCCGCCCAATCTTCACTGGCGAGCTAAAACTTTTATACCCCCGAGAAAAAAGAGGAGATATCATTCTTTTTTAACATCTCCTCTTTCTATTTTTATTTACTTGTTGCTTTCTCTCTTTCAAAAACCGGTCCTAAGTTCATCGAGCCGCACTTTGGGCACTTGGGCATCTCCATTTCAGGAGGCATCATCTCTTCAGGAGCCCCCGGGGCAATAGGAACAGGTTTCATGGTGAAAACCTCTCCACAATCCAAACACTTTATCGCCTGGTAAGCGCTTTTGTTCTCGCACTTCGGGCACTTAATTGGGAAGGTTATGCCTGCTGCGGCTATTTTCTGTTGAAAAACGTTCCCGCAGCTCTCGCACTTCAAGTCCGCGGTGTAGTAATACTTCTTAGGTATTGCCTGCTTAACAATAAAGAAAAGAGCCACCAGGATCACCAGAATCAAAGTTACTACCGGTCCCTTTTTTTGTCCTGCTACTTGTATACCCATCTATAATCACCCCCTGATTAAATCAGGGGCTTTAGTTTCTGTTTATTATTAATTTTTGTTTAGTTCTTGACATAGAGAGTCTTTATTTGCTAAGATTATACCATAAATGATAGAATAAAACAAAAATGATTTTGAAAGGGAAAGTTCATAAATTTGGAGAAGATGTTAATACTGATTATATTATCTCGGGAAGATATAAGTTTAAAAGTTTAAATATGAAGGAATTATCTACTCATATATTTGAAGATATCAGACCGGGTTTTTTCAAGGAAATTAGTCAGGGAGATTTTATTGTAGCCGGTGAAAATTTTGGTTGCGGTTCCAGCAGGGAACAAGCGCCGCTGGTGATTAAAGAGAGCGGGATAAGCGCTGTTTTGTCAAAATCATTTGCGCGAATTTTCTTTCGCAATTGCATTAATGTCGGTCTTTTAGCGATTGAATGTTCCACGGAAAAGATTGAGTTGTCCGATGTTCTGGAGATTAATTTAGAAGAAGGTATTATTAAAAATCTTACCCGAAAAAAAATTTTGAAGTTTAAAAAATTACCCGGAATTATGATTCAAATTTTAAAGGCGGGAGGATTAGCTCCATATCTGAAAAAGAAGAAAAAGTTTGATGTATAAAATTACTCTCATTCCGGGAGATGGGATTGGACCGGAAATAGCAGGGGCAACGCGAGAATGCGTTGACGCTCTCGGTTTGCCAATTACCTGGGATATTCAGGATGCCGGGGAAGAAGCCATTAAGAAATACGGCACGCCTCTCCCGGAAGTTCTTCTTGATTCTATCAAGAAAAATAAGGTTTGTTTGAAAGGCCCAATTACAACTCCAATCGGCAAAGGATACCGCAGTATTAACGTCTCTTTACGCAAATCCTTAAATCTCTATGTTTGTTTAAGACCTTTTAAATCTTTTCAAGGGGTCCGGTCAAAATATCAAAATATAGATTTAGTAGTAGTAAGAGAAAATAGCGAGGACCTTTATTCGGGTATTGAATTTGAGAAAGGCGGGGAAGATACCCTGAAATTGATTGATTTCATTGAGAAAGTCAAGAAAGGAAAAATTTTGATAGACTCCGGCATCAGTATTAAACCGATTTCAACTTCCGCCTCAGAAAAAATTACAAGATTTGCTTTTGAATATTGCAGAAAAAATAACCGAAAAAAAGTAACTGCAGTTCATAAGGCAAATATCATGAAGTTTTCTGACGGAGTTTTTTTAGAAGCCGCTCGCAGAATAAGCCGGGAATATCCTGATCTTGAATACGAAGAGAGAATTGTTGACAATATGTGTATGCAACTGGTGCAAAAACCTGAAAAATACGAGGTAATGGTTCTGCCAAATCTCTATGGCGATATTATCTCTGACCTCTGCGCCGGACTTATCGGAGGTTTGGGAATGGCTGCGGGAGCAAATATCGGAGAGGACTGCAGTATCTTTGAACCAACTCATGGCAGTGCCCCCAAGTATCAGGGAAAAAACAAGGTTAATCCTTCCGCAATGATTTTAGCGGCAGTTTTGATGCTGGAATATTTAGGGGAAACTAAAGCATCCCGGAGATTGGAAAGGGCATTAGCGGAAGTAGTCAAGGAAGGTAAATCCGTTACCTATGACCTGAAAGAGGAAGGAGACCTTCTGGTAGTAGGCACCAAGGAGATGGGAGAAGCCATTATTAAAAAGTTAAAAGTTTAAAGTTAAAAGTTCAAAGTTATGGTTACGGTAATAGTAGGAACTCAATGGGGCGATGAAGGAAAAGGGAAGGTTATTGATTATTTAGCCAGGGATTGTGATATTGTGGCGAGGTATCAGGGAGGAGCCAATGCCGGACATACCGTTATCGCCAATGGTAAAAAATATATCTTCCATCTCATTCCTTCAGGTATTCTTTATCCCAATAAGATTTGCATTTTAGGTAATGGCCTTGTGGTTGACCCGGTTGCCTTACTCTCTGAAATCAGCGGTTTAAAGAAACGGGGAATTAACCTGAACCGGAGGTTTTTCGTCAGCGAAAATGCTCATCTTACTCTTCCTTACCACAAATTGCTTGACCAGATTGAGGATAAAAAAAGAGGAAAAGGCAAATTAGGAACTACCGGTCGGGGTATCGGCACTACCTATACCGATAAGTATGCACGTTTGGGAATCAGGATTGTTGATTTTCTTAACGAGAAGACCTTTCGGGAGAAACTACGAATAAGTTTAAAGTTGAAGAACTATCTTTTAAAAAAGTATTATGAAGAAAAAATTTATAATTTAGAAAAGATTTCCGGAGAATATCAGGCCTACCGCAAGGAGATAAAAAAATATGTAATTGATACCTCTTTCTATCTTAACCAGGCCATTAAAAAAGGGAAAAAGATTTTGGCCGAAGGAGCGCAGGGAACTTTTCTGGATATTGATTTTGGCACCTATCCTTACGTTACCGCTTCCAATCCTATTGCCGGGGGCGCTTGCACCGGATTGGGAATTGGACCGACAAAAATAAATAAGGTTATTGGTATTGCCAAGGCCTATACTACCAGGGTGGGAAAAGGTCCGTTCCCCACGGAATTTAAGGACGAATTCGGAGAAAAAATCCGGAAATTAGGCAATGAGTTTGGGGCGACTACCGGAAGGCCAAGGCGATGTGGTTGGCTTGATGCGGTTTTAGTAAAGCAGGCGGGCATTATTAACGGTTTAAGCAATTTAGCCATAACCAAATTGGATGTTTTGAATAGTTTGAAAAAGATTAGGATTGCCGTGGGATATCACTATCGGGGAAGAAGATTAAACCAATTTCCCAATTCCTTTGAATTCTTTTCCCAGGTGAAACCTATTTACGAAGAAATGCCTGGTTGGCAAAAAGATCTTTCCGGAATCAAAAGATATCAAGACCTTCCTGGCAAAGCCAAAGATTACTTAAAAAGAATTGAAGATCTCACCGAAGTAAAAATTTCTCTCATTTCTACAGGGCCCGTACGGCAGGATACCATCCTGTTATGAATCTTCTGACAAGCTCCCAAATTAAGAGAAGCGAAACTTTTTGAAGGTTTTTGTGTTTATATCAGATGATGACAAAATTGTTTAAATTCTTTTTATGCGTCCTGCTCATTTCTTTTTCTTCTCCGCTTTTCTCGGAAGAAAATCCTTTATTCCTTAATTTAATTGCATAGGAATTTCCTTTTTCTAACCACGAATTAACGCGAATTACTCTAATTCGTAAAATTCGATAAATTCGTGGTTTTATAACTTGAAAGATGCATTGAAGATAGGTTTTAAGAATTCTCCCGAATTGGCGCAAACGGAAAAAAGATTAGAGCAGGCAGAATTTGACATCGCCATTAATCGCGCCGCTTTCTACCCCAACATTTCTTTAGAGGGTGGTTATAACCTTTCACGTTTGCATAATTCTCCCCAATGGAATCCTGATTATCACCGGGCAACTCTTGGTATTGATTGGACCCTTTACGATTACGGACGGAGTTTTCTTAACCTGAAAACTGCTAAAAGTAAAAAATATGCTTTAGAAGAAGACTATCGCAAAACTCATCAAAATAAATCTTTGGAGATTGTCTCTGCTTTCCTGTCTGTTCTTAAAAATAAAGAACTGGTTGCTTTATCAGAAAAAAGATTGGGGAGGGCAAAAAATATTACCAATTAGCCCAAGCAAAATTAGAAGTAGGCATAGTTTCTTATGCCGACCTTCTAAAGAGTAAAGTTGAAGTAAAAAGTGCTGAATCAAACCTGATTTCTGCCTCAAATGCTCTTTCCTTGTCCCAAATAGAATTAAAAAATCTTTTAGGGCTAAAGGAGGGAGAAGAATACCAACTTGATTCAAAAATAGAGTTTTCCTTCCTTCTTGTTTCACTTGAAGAGTCTTTATCCGAAGCATTGAGTAAAAGACCGGAAATCAAAGAAGAGAAAGAAGAAGAAATACAGGCTGAGTACGCTTATCAATTAACCAAAAAGGATTATTTTCCTTCTCTTTCTTTAAAAGGAAATTATGACTATTATTTAAACAGGAATCTTTCCGGATATTCCGACACCAATGATTGGAGTGTTTATCTTGCAGTAACAATTCCTATATTTGATGGCGGAGTAAAGCATTCTCATCTAAAACAGGCAAAATTAGATCAAGAAAAATTGAGTTTTTCAAAAGAGAAATTAACCAGAGATATCCACGGCGAGGTTTCAAGCGCTTTCTTTAATCTTCAAAATCTTGAAAAGTTAATAGGGGTTCAGGAAGAAGAAGTAACTGCGGCTACGGAAAGTCTTCGTTTAGCCACTGGCCGCTACCAAGAAGGAGTGGGTTCCATCCTGGAAGTTGTTGATGCCCAGATAGAATTGGTGTCTGCAGAGACAGATAAAGTGAATACCTTTTTTGACGGTCAGTTAGCCAGAGCAAATTTAATTTTATCCTTAGGGAAGGATATCGAGGATTATTTAAAATGAAAAAGAAAATTTTTATAGTTTTGCTTTTGCTTGTTTTTATCGGGGGAGGAATTTACCTCTCCATTTATCAAAAAACTAAAAAAGTTAGTAAAAAAAAGGAGTATTTGACTACTTCGGTAAAGAGAGGAAACCTGTCTATCAACGTGAACGAGGTAGGAACACTCCAGCCGCTGAATAAGGTGGAGATAAAATCCGAGGTAAGTGGCCGCATCTTCAAAATTTACCATCAGGAAGGAGATTTCATCGGGAAGGGTAAGAAATTAGTAGAACTGGATAAATCATTACTTCTGCCTAAAAGAGACCAGGCGCTGAGTTCCCGAGAGCAAACAAAAATAAAGATGAAGAACGAGAAAAAGAATTTAGAGCGCTTTGAAAAACTTTTCCAGGAAGGATTAATTGCGCAAAAAGAGGTTGACGATTTAAGAGCCTCTTATCAGGTAAGGGGTTGTCTCAAAATAATGTTAACCATTTGCCAGAGGTGATTTTGGAGCGAGACAAGGAGCAAAGAGTGTTGCGTAGCAAAGCTACGCAAACGATGAGCGACGCAGTCGCAGCCCAAAAG
>Ga0100397_1000928_pt1 | contig 17399 bp, 17 predicted proteins | sample CryGeymeta201521_FD_81550 | JGI IMG/M metagenome (GOLD analysis project Ga0100397, IMG submission 81550) | Groundwater microbial communities from Crystal Geyser aquifers in Utah, USA - Crystal Geyser metaG 2015-21 | ecosystem: Environmental > Aquatic > Deep subsurface > Groundwater | place: USA... | reverse complement strand
GCGCCTGGCAACAGCTGTTTGAATCTTTGAATCACTTCAGCAAAGGCCAGATCGCCGGTGCCGTAATCGGCCACAATCTGGATTAAAGGCAAGGGTTTCATGACATAAGTATGATATACTCATTTTATGAAAATTGCCAGAGCGGTAAGCCGGTTAATTGAAGCTTTAGAAAAACTTCCGGGGATCGGGCCTAAATCAGCCCAAAGACTGACTTTTTATTTACTGCATAATCCTCAAAGCGAACTGGACAAATTCAGTTTAGCTTTAAGCCGCTTAAAAAAGGACACCCGGGAGTGCGCTATTTGTTTTAATGTGGGAGAAAAAAGCCCTTGCGATATTTGCACGGATAAAGGGAGAGATCAAACCCAGATTTGCGCGGTGGAACAGCCTTTGGATATTTTAGCAGTGGAAAAGGGGGGATTTTACCATGGGCTTTACCATGTTTTAGGGGGAGCGATTTCGCCGCTTAACAACATTGGTCCGGAAGAATTGCACATTCGTGATTTATTGGCAAGGTTTAAAAATGGTAAAATAACAGAGTTGATTATCGCTACTAATCCCAATATGGAAGGAGAGGCAACGGCAATGTATATCCGGAAAATTTTAATTGACAAGGGTTTGAATAATAAGATTAAAATTACCAGGATCGGCCGGGGCTTGCCGGTAGGAGCGGATTTGGAATATGCCGATGAAGTGACTTTAAACCGGGCCTTTGAAGGCCGGAGGGAGTTTTAAATAAATATATCATAACTATTCTATTTCCGATCGTAAATTTATTTGTTATGATATTGCTATGAGTAAGAAATTTGTTCCAGCGGAACAATTACTTTTAGGAATTTATTTTATTGATGAATTTTTAGATTCGATTGTAGGTGCCGGGAGTCGGGCATATCATTCTCGACGGCTAGGATTATGGACCCCAAAAAATTATAAAGGAACATTATTAAGACAGAATATTTATCGTTTACTGAAAACAGGTGACTTGGAAAAGAAAATGGTAAAGGGGGAGCCGACGTTAATAATTTCCCGCGGAGGAAAACGAAGATTGTCAAGAAATTTTTCCTATTTTAAACTGCAAAATCAGCACTGGGATGGTTATTGGCGGTTGGTGGTATTTGATATTAGTGAAAAGAATCGGATAAAACGTGATGCTTTGCGCTATAAACTTCAAGAATTGGGTTTTGGTATGTGGCAAAAAAGTATTTATATTTCCCCGTTTAGCATTGAAGAGGATATGAATGAATATTTAAAAGAGAAAAATTTATCCGGGGAGGCATTTGTTTTGACCGCCAAACATCAATTAATCGGCGATGCTCGGGAATTAGCGGACAGAGTTTGGCATTTAGATTCAATTTCTGAGCGCTATAAAAATTTGTTAGAAAAATTGGAAAGCGGAGAAAAATTAAAAAAAAGTTGTAAAAAATATATAAATATATTATTAATCGATCCGTGTTTACCGCGGGAATTATTACCCAATGATTGGGTTGCCGATAAAGTCAAAAAGATTTTAGGACGAAGAGTTAAAGATTTTACATAACTTATTTTTTTACGATCGTGAAGAAAAATGTTATGTTGGAAAATAGAGATAATTTTTGTTAAGATGAAAGATATATGCCTAAAGGAAATAGTGTAGTCAGAGATGTTTTCGGCGAGTTGCTGGAAACCGGCAAGGCGACGGTGAAAGCCGGAGCCAAAGCGGTGAGCGGAATGGCCGGATTGGATTGGTTGGAAAAAATGGCACCGAGTCAAAAACCGACGACAGCAGTTGGAGATGAGGACAAACAGCAAAAAGAGCAGATCAAAAGATTGTCAGAAATGGATAAGCGGAGATCTCAGCAAGCTTACGAGGAAGTTCAAAGGCAGATTCAGCTCGTGCAAAGAGAGAAAGCCAGCCAACCGCGCAAGTATGTTACCGGAGCAGCCGGTTTTGATCAGGAGCAAGTGAAGTCGCCGGAAACTTTTTTTGAAAAAGTGAAAAAGAAAAAAGAAGAGATGTCGAAAAAACTGCCTTGGACTTCCAAGCAGGGCATGGGAACAGGCGAAATTACCAGAGGGGTAAGCGGATGAAATTATATAATACTTTGTCCAGAAAAATTGAAGAGTTTGTGCCGATAAATCCACCGAAGGTAGGAATGTATATCTGCGGACCGACGGTTTATGACTATGCGCACATCGGCCACTCCCGGACCTATATTAATAGCGATGTTTTAATCAGGGTTTTGCGCTGGTTGGGTTTTAAGGTTAAATCGGTGATGAATATTACTGATGTGGGGCATTTAACCAGCAACGCGGATGAGGGAGAAGATAAAATGGAAAAAAAAGCCAAAACAGAAAGAAAAAATATTTTAGAAATTGCCAAGTTTTATACCGATGATTTTTGGCAAATGGAGCAACAACTAAATATAATCAGGCCGGATATTATCACGCCGGCCACCCAATACATTGAAGCGATGATTGAGCTTATCAAAAAACTGGAGAAAAAAGGCTTTACCTACAAAACTGCTGATGGTATTTATTTTGATAGCAGCAAGTTTCCTGATTACGGCCGGCTGGCGCGGCTGGACATTGAGGGATTAAAAGCCGGCTGGCGGGTGGAGAAAAGAGCCAAGAAAAATCCAACCGACTTTGCTTTATGGAAGTTGTCTCCGCCGGCCGGCGGAGAGAAGCGTCAAATGGAATGGCCGAGTCCCTGGGGTGTCGGTTTTCCCGGCTGGCACATTGAATGCAGTGCAATGAGCATGAAGCATTTAGGCGAATCTTTGGACATCCATACCGGCGGGGTGGACCATATTCCGGTCCACCATACTAACGAGATCGCTCAAAGCGAGGCGGCGACCGGCAAGCAATTTGTTAAATACTGGTTTCATTCCGGGTTTTTAATGGTAGAGGGTGAAAAAATGAGCAAGAGTTTGGGCAATTTTATCAGACTGCAGGATTTAATTGATCAGGGCTATGAGCCAATGAGTTTAAGATATTTATTTTTAACCAGCCATTACCGGACAACCGTGAACTTTACCTGGGAAGCTTTAAAGGCGAGTCAAGAAGCCTATCGAAAGTTGAAAGCAATCGTGGCCGGTTGGCAGGGGGAAAAAGAAAGAACTATTTTATCAGAGGAGAAGTTAGCCAAACTTCAAGGACTGTCCTTGAAGTTCAGGGAGGCGGTGGAGAATGATTTAAACCTGCCTCAAGCTTTGGCAGTGGTTTGGGAAATGGCTAAATCCAATATTCCCAGCCGGGATAAATTGGAATTAATTAGCGATTGGGATCAGATCTTAGGTTTAGACTTATTAAAAATTAAAAAAATTCCAGAAGAGATAATTCAATTAATCAAACAAAGAGAAGAATTAAGAAAGCAAAAAAAGTGGGAAGAAGCGGATGAGTTAAGAAAAAAGATTGAAAAAAAAGGTTTTAAAGTTAAAGATACTAAAACCAGGGCTTGACGAAGTAACTGGTTTGGGGGTATAAGTTAAATTAGGACTAAGGAATGGGTGAGAAATGCGGTATTTTTGGAATATTTGCTCCTAAAGAAGAAGTAGCCAGACTAACTTTTTACGGTTTATTAGCTTTACAGCATCGGGGACAGGAGTCGGCGGGAATTGCCAGCGCCGACTACAAAACAGTCAGATGTTATAAGGAAATGGGGCTGGTTAGTCAAGTATTTACCGAAGCCAAGATCAGAAAACTTAAAGGGAAGTTGGCGATCGGGCATACCCGCTATTCAACAGCCGGCGACTCCAGCTTGAAAAATGCCCAGCCGATAATTTTAAACTCTAAATTCGGAGATTTGGCTTTAGCTCATAACGGCAATCTGGCTAATTACCAGGAATTAAAAAAATATTTGTTTAAACTGGGGCATGGATTAAATACGACGACTGATTCGGAAGTAATAATGAGAGTGATTTTAGCGGCTGAGGGAAAAACTTTAAGAGAAAAAATGATTCAGGGCATCAGTCGGATAAAAGGCGCTTTTTCTCTGGTAATTTTGTCTAAAAATAAATTGTATGTGATTCGGGATCAATGGGGGGTGCGGCCTTTGGTAATCGGCAAAATTAATACCCAAGGCTGGATAGCGGCTTCAGAATCAACGGCGATTGAATCGATCGGCGGCCGGGTAGTGAGAGAAGTCAGGCCCGGAGAGTTGATAGAGATTTCCCAGAAAGGATTAGTTAGTTTTCAGGAGTTTAAGAATCAACATCAAGGTTTTTGTATTTTTGAGTATTTATATTTTTCCCGGCCGGACAGCGTGATTAACGATCAATTAGTTCATTCGACCAGAATGGCGGCCGGAAAGATTTTAGTCAGGGAATATCCGGTGAAGGCTGATTTAGTGATCAGCGTGCCTGATTCCGGCACTTCGGCGGCGATCGGCTATAGCCAGGCCAGCAAGATTATGTTTCAGGAAGGATTGATAAAAAGCCGTTATGTAGGCAGAACCTTCATTCAACCTAATCAAAGAATTAGGGATTTAGGCGTGAGTTTAAAATTCAGCCCGTTGAGTCGAATTCTTAAAGATAAGCGGGTAATTTTAGTGGATGATTCCATTGTTCGGGGAACGACGATTGCCCAGTTAATCAAAATATTAAAGGCGGCGGGAGTTAAAGCCGTACATGTCCGGATAGCCAGCCCGCCGTTTAAAAATCCCTGCTATCTGGGCATTGATGTTTCCCGGTACAGCGAGTTGATTGCCAGCCGGAACAGCGTGGAAGCAATCAGGAAAAAATTAAAAGCTGACTCGTTAGGCTATTTATCGTTGGAAGGTTTAAAAAAAGCGATTGGCGGTAAAAAAATTAAATTCTGTACCGGTTGTTTTAACAACCATTATCCGATATGAAAAAACTGGCAGTGTTAATTTCTGCTTCGGGTCCGGGGACTAATTTAAAAGCGATTAGGAAGGCAATTAAATCTAAAAAATTAAAAGCAAAAATCTGTCTGGTTATCAGCGATACTCATAAAAAATTAGCTGATTTTCCGGTAGATTATATTTGTTTGGCAGGTTGGAAAAAAATAATCCCGGACTGGTTGATTAAAAAATTTCCCAATAAAATTCTAAATATTCATCCGGGGCTGGTGCCAGATAAATTGAAGGGAAAAGTGATTAATCCTGACGGAACTAAGGCATTATGGAACCGGGGTAAATTTTGCCAAGCAGCGATTCAGAACTTTTTTGATAAAAAAGCTACTTATGCCGGTTCAACAGTTCACTTTTTGTCCTCGGAGTTTGATTTTGGTTTGATTTTAGAGCGCTGTTTTGAGAAAATTAAAACTCAAGATACGGTTGAATCATTATACCGGCGCTTAAAAATAAAAGAGAATAAGATTTATGTCCAAGCTTTAATTAAATTATGCAATTAAAATGAAAGTACTGATTATTGGTTCCGGCGGCAGAGAACATGCTTTAGCATGGAAAATAAAACAGTCAAAGCAAGTCAAAAAGATTTTTATTGCTCCGGGCAATGCCGGGACAGCCATTTTAGGAGAAAACGTCGATATTAAAGTCAATGATTTAAGCGGATTATTAAATTTTGCTAAAAAAGAAAAAATTGATCTGACTGTGGTTGGGCCGGAGAAGCCATTAGTTTTGGGTATCGTGGATTTGTTTGAGAAGAATAACTTAAAAATATTCGGTCCGAAGAAAAAAGCGGCCCTGTTGGAAGGTTCAAAGATTTTTAGTAAAAAGTTTATGAAAAGATTCAAAATCCCCACCGCCAGGTTTAAAATTTTTACTGACCGCCGCTTAGCCAAAAAATATTTACAGTCTGCCGATTTCCCTTTAGTGGTTAAGGCAGACGGGTTGGCGAGCGGCAAGGGTGTGGCAGTAGTTCAAAATTATCAACAGTCATTAAGGGCTTTAACCGACAGAGTAGTAATTGAAGAATGTTTAGCCGGTCAGGAAGTTTCTATTATTTGTTTAACAGACGGGAAAACAATTTTGCCATTATTACCGGCGCAGGATCACAAAGCGGTTGGTGATAATGATATGGGCCCGAATACCGGCGGCATTGGCGCTTACGCACCGGTGCCAATTGTCAGCCCTACTTTAATTAATCAAATTAAAAGGGAAATTTTACAGCCGGTAATAATAGGCATGAAGAAAATCGGCCGGCCTTATCGAGGGGTTTTGTATGCCGGTTTGATGCTGACCAAAGACGGACCGAAAGTGTTGGAGTTTAACTGCCGTTTCGGTGATCCGGAAACCCAGCCGCAGATGATGCTGTTAAAATCAGATTTGGTGAAGTTAATGCTGGCTTGTATCAAAGGCAGGCTGAAAAACGAAACCATTGATTTTTATTCCGGTTATTCTGTGGGTGTGGTGATGGCTTCAGGTGGTTACCCGGGTAATTATCAAACAGGATTTCCGATTACCGGCCTGCCAAGAAACAAAGTCAATCTGCAGACCTTTCATTCCGGAACCAAGCTTGAGGCAGGCAAAATTGTGACTAATGGCGGCCGGGTTTTATGTGTGACGACAAGAGAAGCAAACTTAGCCGGAGCTATTAAAGCGGCGTATAAACAAGTTAAAAAAATTAAATTTACCAATAAATATTACCGCCAGGATATTGGAAAGAAAGGGCTTGAGTTGTGATTAATCAGATTATTGTTTATACCAAAGGAACAAAATCAGCCGCAGTATACACAATCGACAAACAATTGAATAATGAGGATTATAACCAAATCGGCCGGATGTTCATTAATCCGCTGACTCAGGTTTTTGAAATTAATCCTATGAAGCGGCCGAAGAAAGCCGGCAGTTTTATAGAAATAGGATTTTTACCTGGGGTAACTGATAATGCCGGAGCGACAGCGCAGGAGTGTATTGAAGATTTATTAAAAATTAAATTCAAAGCCGGGGAAAAAGTATATACTTCTGAATTGTATTTTGATTGCCGGCAAGCTATCAACCCTTTAATCCAGCGGCTGGCAGTAAATCAAAGACTGCCGCTGCCTAAAGTTAACTTAAAAAGGAAGTCTAAAGCTTCAGACCAGCCGCAACTTTTGGCCTTGGATCAGCGGGAATTAAACACAATCAGAAATTATTTCAAACAGAAAAAACGACGGGCGACCCGGATTGAATTAGAAGCTTTAGCCCAAACCTGGTCCGAGCACTGTAAACACAAAATATTTCAGAAATTTTTTAATAAATACATTAAAGCAGCGACGAAAAAAATCAACAAAAAATTCTGTGCCTCTGTATTTAAGGATAATTCCGGGGCAATTAATTTTGATAAAGAGTGGCTGGTAACTTATAAAGTTGAGACTCACAACAGCCCGTCGGCTTTAGATCCATTCGGCGGGGCCATTACCGGGATTGTCGGAGTGAACCGGGATGCTTTGGGTTTTGGCTTGGGAGCTAAACCGATAGTCAATACTTATGGTTTTTGTTTTGGCAAACCGTCCGATGAACAACGGTTTTTCCGGGACCGCCAGCTGACTCAGCCGATGTTGTCAACCCAACAGATTTTTGACGGCGTGGTTAAAGGCGTTAATAGCGGCGGTAATTGTTCCGGTATTCCTACGCCTCAGGGGTTTGTTTATTATGATGATAGTTACAGGGGTAAGCCATTGATTTTTGTCGGCACGGTCGGTTTAATTCCCAAAAAATTTCTGAAAAAAAGGGCCATGGCCGGAGATTATGTGGTGATGGCTGGCGGACGGGTCGGCTTGGATGGAATCCACGGGGCAACTTTTTCTTCGGAGAGTCTTAACAGCGGCAGTCCGGTTTCGGCAGTGCAGATCGGCGATCCGATTACCCAAAAAAAATTAAGCGATGCTTTAGTAAAAGAAGTCCGGGATTTGAATTTATATCATAGCCTTACGGATAACGGCGCCGGCGGTTTGTCCTGTTCGGTGGCGGAAATGGCCAAGGAATCAGGCGGATTTATCGTGGATTTGGAAAAGGTACCGTTAAAGTATCCGGGTTTAAAACCGTGGCAGATTTGGATTTCCGAATCGCAGGAAAGAATGACTTTGGCGGTTCCGGTTAAAAAGTGGTTGAGACTAAAAGAGCTGCTGGCAAGAAGAGGTGTAGAAGCAGTGGTGATCGGAAAATTTACCGATTCCGGTAAAGCGGTGGTTAAATACCAGACTAAAAAAATTATGGATTTAGACATGAAATTTTTACATGACGGCTGGCCAAGAAAAATCCTAGCAACCAGATTGGTAAAAAATCATTATCCTGAACCGAGATTAAAACTTAAGGAAAATCTGACTGATGAATTAAAACAAATGCTTCGTCAATTAAATATTAAAAGCTTTGAGGATATTTCTCAGCAATATGACCATGAAGTTCAAGGCGGATCAGTAATTAAACCTTTGCAGGGAAAAGGAAAGGTTAACGGGGAAGCCACTGTGATGCGGCCGCGACTCAATTCTAATCAAGGCATAGTTTTATCCCAAGGAACATATCCCCGTTACAGCTTAATTGATACCGGCAAAATGGCGGCTAACAGCCTGGATACAGCGGTAAGAAATTGCGTTAGTGCCGGGGCGGACTTTAACCGGATTGCTTTATTAGATAATTTTTGTTGGTGTTCCAGCAATGAACCGGAAAGGTTAGGGGAGTTAGAGCAGGCGGCGAAGGCCTGTTATGAGCTGGCGGTAGCTTACAAAACGCCGTTTATTTCCGGCAAGGACAGCATGTTTAATGACTGGTTTGGTTTTGATGCTCAGGAGAGGCCGATAAAAATTTCAGTTTTACCAACGCTGTTAATTTCGGCGATCGGAATTATTGAAGATATTACTAAAGCTGTTTCTCTGGATCTGAAATTTCCCGGGGATTTAATTTATATTTTAGGGAATACTAAAGATGATGAGTTAGGCGGTTCGGAATACTATCGAATGAAAAACAAAATAGGAAACTGTGTACCGCAAGTGGACAGAGCGAAGAATAAGCGACTATACCAATCATTAAGCCGAGCAATCAAGCAAAGATTAGTCGCTTCCAGTATCAGCGTGACGCGGGGAGGTTTGGCCGTGGCTTTAGCCAAAAGCGCTCTGGCTGGGAAGTTAGGTTTGGGAGTAGAAATAAACGGCAGGGGTAAAGGTTTATTCTCGGAAAGCAGCGGCCGGTTAGTGGTAACGGTTAACCCGAAGAATAAATCACAATTTGAAAAAATCATGGTGGGTAGTATCAGTTGTCTGGTTGGTAAAGTGACCAGAAAACCAGAGATATTAATTAATAATTTTATTAATTTATCTTTAAGTGAGGCTGGACATGCCTACAAAAGTTAAAATTTTAGTTTTATCCGGTTACGGTCTTAACTGTGAAGAAGAAACCGCTTTTGGTTTTAACCAGGCCGGAGGCCAGGCGGAGATAGTGCATGTTAATGATTTAATCAGCCAGGAAAAAAGTTTAAATAATTATCAAATTCTGGTTGTGCCCGGCGGCTTTTCTTACGGCGACCAGCTTGGTTCCGGTTATGCTTTTGCCAATCGGCTGAAAAATAATCTGTGGCAGGAATTGATTGCTTTTATTAACCAGGATAAGTTGGTTTTGGGTATCTGCAATGGTTTTCAAATTTTGGTCAGTTTAGGTTTGCTGGGACAGGTGGCTTTAAAATGGAATGATGACGCAAGATATATTGATACCTGGGTGGATTTAAAGGCGGAGGGTAAAACACCCTGGCTCAAAGGGATTAAAAAATTAAGTCTAGCAGTAGCGCACGGCGAGGGCAAGTTTTACACCCGGGTTAAAGCGGCCGCAGCGTTAAAGTATATTAATAACACCAATCCCAATGGTTCGCTTCAGGATATTGCCGGGATGACTGATCAGTCAGGCAGAATTTTTGGGTTAATGCCGCATCCGGAGAGGGCCCAATTTTTTACCCAATTACCGGATTGGCCGTATTTAAAAGAAAAACTGATTCGAGCCGATAAACCATTGCCTGAATTCGGCCCGGGCTTAAAAATTTTCCAAAACGGAGTAAAATATTTTAGATGAAAAATTTCCCTCAAAGAAAATCAATTAGATTAAAAAATTGTGATTATTCAGAAAATGGATTTTATTATGTGACCGTTTGCACCCAAAACAGAGAATGTTTATTTGGTGATATTATTGACCGTAAAATGGTGTTAAATGGGGCGGGTAAAATTATACAGAATATTTGGGAATTGTTGCCGGGTCATTATTCGGTAAAATTGGATGCGTTTCAAATAATGCCCAATCATGTTCATTTTATTATTCGTATGGATCGGGATGGGGATGGGGATGGGGATGGGGATGGGGATGGGGCAACCACAAGGGTTGCCCGTACGAGGGGAGATATCGTAGGGGCGGGCTTTATGCCCGCCCGGCCCCGCAGGGGGATGCCCGCCCGGCCCCGCAGGGGGATGCCCGCCCGGGATGATCGGGCAACCACAAGGGTTGCCCGTACATTGGGGGATGTTGTGGGAGGATTTAAATCAATCACGTCCGTAGAATATATTAAAAATGTAAAAAAATCCGGGTGGAAGCCGTTTGACAGACGTTTATGGCAGCGGAATTATTATGAACATATTGTTCGGACGGAAAACGATTTGGATAGAATCCGCCAATATATTAAAATTAATCCTATAAGGTGGAGTCGGGATAAAAACAATCCTCATAATTGTAAAATTGATTTATGAAATACGCGGATATTGAGGGTTTGGGTAAAAAAGATGCTTTTAAGCAAGGGATTGTTGGTTTGGTAAAAACGACGGCCAAAAATATACTCAGCCAGAGGATTAGAATTGTGCCGGAATCATTGGGTGAGCCGGCGGCTTTACTGGATTTTGTAGATGAAGATTTTTATTTGGCATTTAAAACCGACGGAGTGGGCACTAAGAGTTTGATTGCCGAAAAGATGGCTGTGTTAGCCCGCCGGAAGAAATGGCCCAAAAAAAGAATCATCAATCTCTATGCCGGCTTGGGTATTGATTTGATTGCTTCTAATGTTAATGATCTGGTTTGCTTAGGCGCCGCGCCGATAGCCTTAGCCGATGAAATTGCCGCGGGGAGTTTTGGTAAATTTCTGGACCAGGATTTTATTAAAGGTTTACTGAGCGGTTTGAAAAAGGGCTGTCAGGAGGCGGGAATTACTATTCCTTGCGGTGAATCACCGACCTTAACTGATGTAATTAAGGCGGGAGTTTGCAGTATTACCGGTTCGTCAATCGGGATTATTCGGCCGAAACAGCAGGCAGTTTTTGGCCAAAAGCTACAGGCAGGCGATATAATTTACGGCTTGACGGCCGACGGGATTCATACGAACGGTTTAAGTTTAGCCAGAAAAATCGCCGGGAAACTTCCCCAGGGGTATTTTACGGCTTTTGGTAAAAAGACAGTGGGCGAAGAATTATTAAGACCGACCAGAATTTACAGCCAGATAATTTTGGAAATGATTAAAGATTTAGAAATTCATTATCTTAGCCATATTTCCGGCAGTGCTTTCAGGAAGATCAGCCGGGCTAAAAAACCGTTTACTTATGCAATTTCCAATTTACCCCGGCCGCCGAAAATTTTAACTGCTTTACAAAAATGGGGGCGATTAAGCAATGCAGAAGCTTATGAGACTTGGAATATGGGGTTGGGAATGGCGATTTTTGCGCCGGCCGGCCAAGAAAAAAAGATGTTAACTATTTGCCGGAAATATAAAGTTGGTTTTATTAAACTGGGCCGGGTGGAATCCGGGCCGAAAAGGGTGATAATTAAAGGAGGCTTATGGCAGTATTAAAAGAAATTAATTTACATGGTTTTGGAAAAAGATATCAGGGTAAAGTGAGAGATTATTATGTGTTCGGGAATAAAAGGATTTTAATTACTACTGACAGAATTTCTGCTTTTGACCGAGTGCTGGGAGTGATTGAAGATAAAGGCCAGGTGTTGAATCAGTTGGCGGCGTTTTGGTTTGACAAAACAAAAGAGATTGTGGCTAACCATTTATTGGCCCTGCCGGATCCGAATGTGAGTATTGCTAAAAACTGCCGGTCTTATCCGATTGAGATGGTGGTCCGCGGTTATATCAGCGGCGTGACCAAGACCTCGCTTTGGTATAACTATGAACAGGGGCAAAGGCGGATTTACGGTTTAAAGTTTCCGAATGGTTTAACTAAGAACCAAAAATTACCGCAACCGATAATTACGCCGACGACCAGAGGGACCGGTCCGGGCGGCCATGATGAAAAGATCAGCCGCGAGGAGATTATTAAAAGAAAGATTGTGCCGGTTAGGGTTTATCAACAGATGGAACAGGCGGCCCTGGCTTTATTTAAACGGGGAACGGAAATTTGTGATAAAGCCGGCTTGATTTTAGTGGATACTAAGTATGAGTTTGGCGATTACCAGGGAGAGTTAACTTTAATTGATGAAATTCATACGCCGGATTCATCCAGGTTTTGGATTAAAAATACTTATCAGAAAAGGATTAAAAAAGGTTTAGAGCCGGAAAATTTTGATAAAGAATTTTTTAGGTTGTGGTATAACCAGCGGCATTATTGCGGCGACGGACGCCCGCCAACGATGCCCTTAAGTTTTAAAAAGAAAGTCAGCCAGCGTTATCGAGCGATTTATACTAAAATTACCGGGCGGAAGCTGATTAAATATAAAGGCAATATGAGCGCAAGAATTAAAAAGAATTTAAAGCCGTTATCAGACCTGGTGGTAATTATCAGCGGCAGTGAAAAAGACCGGCTTTGGGTTAAAAAGATTGAGAAAGAGTTAAGAAAGCAAAAGTTAAAGAACAGTGTTTATTATGCTTCGGCGCACAAGCAGTCCAAAAAAGTCTTGGAAATAATTGATCGATATCAGCGGTGGGGCAGAAAAGTGGTGATGATTACCGTGGCCGGCAGGTCCAATGCTTTGTCCGGTTTTGTGGCCGGAAACAGTTGCTTTCCGGTGATTGCCTGCCCGCCTTTTAAAGATAAGCATGATTATTTAATTAATATTCATTCCAGTTTACAGATGCCGTCGGCAGTGCCGGTAATGACCGTCGTTGATCCGGGCAATGCTGTTTTGGCGGCTAAGAGAATTTTAAGTTTATGAATAAAATCAGATTGCGTTACGGTGAAAATCCCCACCAAAAAGGCTGGATAAAAAAAATCGCGACAAAGAATCCGTTAGCTTGGTTTAGATTTAGACAATTGCAGGGCAAGCAGTTGTCATTTAATAATTATTTGGATATGGAAACAGCGGTGGAGACCCTGAGTTTTATCGGTCAGACCAAGACGGCGTGTGTGATTGTCAAGCACACTAATCCCTGCGGCGTCAGCCGGGGAAGAAAGTTAGAAAAAATATTTTTACAGGCTTGGAGGGGTGACAGTTTAGCGGCTTTTGGCGGAATTGTGGCAATTAATCGGCCAGTGGAGGGAAAACTGGCAAAGTTGATGTTGGCAGAAAGACGATTTTTTGAAATCCTGCTTTGTCCGGAAATATCCGCAGCAGCAAGAAAAGTAATGAGCCGGAAAAAAGATTTGCGGATTTTAATTAATCCGGCATTATCCACGCCTATGCCGAACAAAGCCTTGGATCACCGGGAAATCAGGGGGGGGATCTTGGAACAAGAGCGGGATTTATATAAGCTGACAAAAAAAGATTTGCGGGTTGTGACTAAAGTACGGCCTAAACTCAAACAAATTCAAGACATGTTGATGGCTTGGGAAATTTGTCGGGTGTCGAAAGCCAACAGCATTGCTTTAGTTAAGAATGAACAGCTGGTTGCCAACGCTGTCGGACAGCAGGATCGGGTCCGCTGCTGCCAGTTGGCTGTTAACAAGGCGAGGCCGGGAGCGGTTAGGGGTGCAGTGGCGGCATCGGACGCTTTTTTCCCATTTAAAGACGGCCCGGCGGTGTTAATCAAAGCCGGCCTCAAAGCGATGATTCAGCCGGGCGGCTCGATCAGGGACCAGGAGACAATTGATTTATGCAATCAAAACCAAGTGAGCATGATTTTTACAGGAGTGAGATGCTTCAAACATTAACCGTTTTAATCAGCGTTTATGACAAAACCGGCTTAATAGAGCTGGTGAAAAGATTAAGCCGGAAGTTTAACTTAAAAATCATTTCTACCGGCGGCACAGCCAAATATTTAAATGCTAACGGTTTTGAGGTGATGGAGGTGGCGCAAGTGACCGGTTTTCCGGAAATTTTAAACGGCCGGGTAAAGACTTTGCACCCAAAGATATTCGGAGGAATTTTAGCGGAGAAAAATAATCGACAGCATCTTAGGGAGTTAAAAAAGTTAGGGATTGGTCCGATTGACATGGTGGTAGTGAATTTATACCCGTTTGAGCAGATTGATATCGGGGGAGTGACGTTGTTGCGGGCGGCAGCCAAAAGTTGGCGGACGACGATTGTGGCGGGTCAAATCAAAGATTATGCCTCAATAACGAAAAAATTATCTTTAAAACAAAGGCGGCAGTTGGCGGCTAAAGCCTTTCGGTTGACCGGTCAGTATGATAGGCTGATTGCTAAATATTTAAGCTATGCAAGATAAATACACGATTGCCACTTTAGGTTCGCACTCGGCTTTGCAGATTTTGAAAGGCGCTAAAGACGAGGGGTTTTCCACCCTGGTGATCTGTCTTAAGGGCAGAGAAAAACCGTATCAGGTATTTCCGGTGGCCGACGAGATTAAACTAATTAATGATTATCAGGAATTAGCAAGCTTAGATAAAATTTTATATAGAGACAAGATAATTTTAATTCCACACGCTTCGTTAATTGCTTATCTTGGCTGTGAAGCGGTAGAAAGATTAAAATTAAAATATTTTGGCAATAAAAAGATTTTGATCTGGGAGTCGGACAGGAGTAAAGAACGGCAGTGGTTGAAGAAGGCGCGGTTAAGGCTGCCTTTGATTTTTAACCGACCGGAAGAAATTGACCGACCGGTGATCGTCAAATTTTACGGTGCCTCCGGCGGTAAGGGTTATTTTTTGGCTAACTCGACCGAAGATTTCCGAGATAAAATTAAGCCGCACAGGAATAAAAAATATGTAATTCAGGAATATATTGTCGGTGTGCCGGTATTTGCTCATTATTTTTACAGCAATCTCACCGGCAAATTGGAACTAATGGGTTTTGATAAACGTTATGAATCCAACGTGGATTCTTTAGGCCGAATTTCTGCCCGTGACCAAATGGTGTTAAAGTCAGTTGATCCGTCTTATGTTATTTGCGGCAACCTGCCTTTGGTTGTCCGTGAATCGTTTTTAAGCGAATATTTGGAAATGGGAGAAAGAATAATTAAAGCTTCACAGAAAATAGTTAAGGGCGGGTTATTCGGTCCGTTTTGTTTGGAAAGCGTGATTACCCCGGATTCTAAGATTTATGTGTTTGAGATTTCTGCCCGGATTGTGGCCGGGACCAACCCATATTTAATGGGTTCGCCTTACACCCAGCTTATTTACGACGAGCCGATGAGCACCGGCCGCCGGATTGCCAGAGAGATTAAAATTGCCCTGGAGACCAATCAATTAGACAAAATTCTTTTATGAATGTAAATCAAGTTCACGTCGGTACTTTAGGTGGACATTCTGCTTTGGAAATCGCTCTGGGCGCTAAAATGCAAGGTTTAAAGGCCGTGGTTGTTTGCCAAAAAGGCCGGGAAAAAACTTACACGGAATATTATGCTGATTTATTTGACGAAGTGATTTTAGTAGATAAATTTCGGGATTTGACGACCAAAGCAGTGATTAAAAAATTACAGGCTTTAAATACGGTTATGGTCCAGTCAAGGTATTTTTGGGTTTACTGCGACCATGAGGCGATTGAGAAAAACTTTCCCGTACCGATTTTCGGCAGGCGGGGATTGGTCAAACGAGAAGAAAGAAATGTGCCCAGAAACCAGTATTATTTAATGGATAAGGCGGGGATTAGGCGGCCAAAAATTTATCAGGACCCGCGGAAAATTAATCGTTTGGTGTTAGTTAAAGCGGCCGAAGCAACCAGAACTTATGAACGGGCATTTTTTCTGGCAACGAGCTACAAAGATTATCAAAACCAGGCGCTTCAATTAATTAAAGAGGGGAGGATTACTAAAAGTGGGTTAAAACAGGCTGTTATAGAAGAATTTATCTTAGGTGTCAGTGTCAATTTCAATTTTTTCTATTCGCCTTTGAAAAAACGATTGGAACTGTTAGGCACGGATACGCGGCGGGCAACCAATATCAACGGGTTGGTCAATCTACCGGCGAATGAACAACTGGAAATTTTAAAATATCTTCGGCCGCAGTATGTTGAAGCTGGCCATATGGCGGTGACTGTTAAAGAAAGTGTTTTAGAACAGGCGTTTACTTCAGGGGAAAAATTAGTCAAGGTTTTGCAACAGGAATTTCCGCCGGGCATTATCGGCCCGTTTGCTTTGCAGACCATATATGTTCCCGGTCCGCCGAAAGAGGATTTGGTGACTTTTGATTTATCTTTGCGCATGCCCGGATCTCCCGGTATCATTGCCACGCCGTATTCTAATTATCTTTTCGGCCGGCCCGTCTCTCTCGGTGAGCGCATCGCCATGGAAATTAGAACTGCGATTGAAGGCAACAAGCTGGAGCTGGTGGTGAGTTAAAAAATAGTGCTTATTGACCCTTTTACTGTTTAGTTATAAAATGTTATGTCTATGAATAAAATCAGTACTTCTGATAAACTTCCAAAAATTTCTAAGCCAAAAAAACTAAATAAAGAGAAAATTTTAAAGTTAGCTTCTAAAGTGAGGAAAATTTTAGAAAGTGAAAAAGTATCTAAGGCAGACGAAGATGGATATATTTCTCCCCCAAGAAGCGCTTTCTGTTATTAAAGAGTGTCATGTTTTCATAGACACTTGTTTTTTATTAGATTTTGCTTCTTTAAAGAAAACAAAAGATAAGAGCAAGTTGATAGATTTATTAAATAATTTTAGAAATCTTTCAGTATCTTTTATTACTTTATCTCCGGTAGCTTTAGAATTTTATCTGGGAAGTACAAGTCAAGACTTCTTGATAAAAGAAAAATATTTAACAAGCATAATTGATGAAGTTTTGCCTGTTAGAGCCTTGAAAGAAGAAGTAACAAAAAAATTAATCATGCAATATGGCAGATATGCTAAAGGAAAAGTGTCTTATGTTGATTTATGTTTAGCAACTGCTTTAAAACAATTTCCAAAGACTTTTCTTTTAACTAGAAATTATAAAGATTTTCCTTTAAAAATATTTGGTTGTGAGGCGTATTTTATTTTGCAATTTAACAATGATTTAAGAACTTACTGTTTTTATAGTGGGGAAAAAGTGATTAAAAAACAGAAAATTAAAGAAGAGTTTCCTCCATTTTAATTTAATAAATATGAGCCTATCAGTCGGGATTGTCGGATTACCAAATGTGGGGAAGAGCACGCTGTTTAACGCTTTGCTTAAAAAACAAGTAGCGTATGTGGCCAACTTTCCTTTTGCGACGATTGAGCCGAATGTCGGGGTGG
>Ga0100397_1000922_pt1 | contig 17456 bp, 12 predicted proteins | sample CryGeymeta201521_FD_81550 | JGI IMG/M metagenome (GOLD analysis project Ga0100397, IMG submission 81550) | Groundwater microbial communities from Crystal Geyser aquifers in Utah, USA - Crystal Geyser metaG 2015-21 | ecosystem: Environmental > Aquatic > Deep subsurface > Groundwater | place: USA... | reverse complement strand
AACTTTCGCCAGCGATGGACCAACCTTCTGCCAGCGTGCGGACATCTCCTGTTGTTGACCACGGATCTCGTTAAGGTCGTCTGGAGTTAAAATGGTAACGCGCATAAATTTCATGTTGTCGGAAACCGAGCGCTTAATGTTTTCAAAGAAATTTGTTGAAGCAATCTTCTTAAATACACCGTTGCTTTCATAATCATTTACGGAAGCGGGAATAACGGTAATTTGCTGGAAGAGGCTGTCAACCATTCCCATAACAAGATCATCGCGTTCTCTAAGTTTGGCGCTCAATCTTTTTACAAGATATTTTAATGAGTCGATTGTCTTAGCATTCTTTGATGCGCTTCGCTTAAGCGATTGCACTTGATACATTAATTCAGAGTTCTCCTGGTTCAATTTTAAAAGCTGGTCATTAAGTTCGGTGACTTGCACTTTTAGATCACCTATTTGTGAAACATCTGTTTGTCTTATTGATAATTTCTTGCTCAACTTGGCAAATGCTGAATTAAAATCTTCCGGGTACAATGCATTATCAAGCAAAGAAGTATGCGGCGCGTATTCGTCTTTCAATTTTTCAATCTGTCCGGCGATGGAGGTACATTTCGCTTCATCGTCAGCGTATTCAATCAATACTTCAATTTGTTTGTACTTACTCATGAAATTTTGTTTTATTTCAAAATCAGATTGAGCAAAGTTCAATCCACTTACAAAAACAAACACCAGCAAAAGATATAAATTCTTCATCGTCTAATTTCCTTTTAAACCTTTATTATCAAGTAAATACTTTGATTCTCCATCAACGAGTTCGATCCATGGAAAGCGAGAGTTGAAAGCGGGATTCGAGAGTTTTTGTTCAAATGCTATTTTATTTGTCAATGATAGTGCTCCATCGCTTTCTTGAAAAACATAAACACCGGAAAATGATTTTGCAGTAATGAAATAAAAACCTTTTTCATTTTTAATTATATGGAGCTCTTCATCGTAATAGAGAGCACTGTCCCCTTTTTCTGCAAAGAATAATGGTTTAGCGTTAAAAGAAAATGCATAACGTTTTTCTGTTACCATTCCATTCTGGTCAACCGGAAGAACAGTTTCAATTGACCATGCAAAATTTGCCGGGGCTAATTTTAGCGAGGAACAACCAACAAGGGAGATCATGAGAATTCCCATTACCATTAAAATGATCGATTTCATTTATACTCCAAAAATAATTGATACATCACTTTCTACTTTTAACTTTCTACTATCTTCACATCACCAGCGCCATTACAGCCTTTTGAACGTGTAAACGATTTTCCGCTTCATCAAATACTACGGAGTTTGCCGAATCAATTACTTCATTTACTACTTCATCACCGCGGTGTGCAGGAAGACAATGCATGAATAGGTAATCATCTTTCGCGTGTTTAACTAATTCCGGATTGATTTGATATTTCATAAACTTCGTTTTTCTTTCTTGCGCTTCTTTCTCCTGCCCCATGCTTGCCCAAACGTCGGTATAAATTATATCGGCATCTTTCACGGCAGCAATTGGATCATTGAGAATTTCAATTTTACTTCCCATATACTTCGCATCTTTTTTTGATTCAGCAACAACAGACTCCAAAGGAGTATAACCGGAAGGAGAAGCGATTGAAATATTCATTCCAACTTTTGCGCAACCGTGCAGAAGACTGTGCGCCATGTTATTACCGTCGCCAATATACGCAAGTTTTAATCCTTGTAAAGTTCTTTTCTTTTCAAGAATTGTAAACAAATCTGCAAGAACCTGACACGGATGATGCAGATCGGTTAAACCGTTGATAATAGGGATCGAACCGAACGTTGCCAAATCAACCACATCTTGATGATCGAAAGTGCGGATCATTATTCCATCAAGATAACGTGAAAGAACTTTAGCTGTATCGCTAACGTTTTCACTCTTCTTTAATTGCAAATCATTTTGGTTGAAGTATAATCCTGTTCCGCCAAGTTCATAAATACCAACTTCAAACGACACTCTCGTTCTTGTGGAAGGTTTAGAGAAGATCATTCCCAGTTTCTTTCCATCAAGCAAACGATGAGGTTCGCCGGAAAGTCTTTTTTCTTTTAAAGATTTACTCAACTCAAAAATCTGCCAGACTTCTTCAAGCGATAGTTCGTGAATTGTTAGTAAACTTTTACCTTTCATGTTAACAGCCATAATTTCTCCTTTTAGTTACAAGTTAAAAGTAGCAAGTGGAAAGTATTAATCCAATGATTTGATTAAACCGAAAAGCATTTTTGAGATTTCTTTTGATCTTGGAGTTAAAGTCTCAAAATTTTGCATATCAATATAATTCAAATCCAGAGCAGCATAAAGCATGCTTCTTAACTCTCCATTGCTTCCTTTTGATATATTTAAAAAAATATTTGAATTCGTTATTTGTTTTCTTTTCAAAGCCTTCGGCAATATTATTCATCACCGAAATTGCGGCGCGTTGGATTTGATCTCGAAAAGAGTAGTCCTTGCAAGCACGAAATATTTTATAGATTGAAACAACCTGTTCTTTCGCTTTTTGCCAAACCAACAAATCCTCAAAACATAGAACTTTATTCATCTTTCCACTTTCTACTTTTTACTTTCTACTTTCTACTTTTTACTTTCTACTTTCCGCTAAGCGACAATCCTCGTTCCCGCAGAAGGATTAAGCAACTGGGTAGATTCCGTAATGACCGCTTCTTTTCCACCATTCTTGATAAAAGAAATTGCAGCCTGAATTTTCGGTCCCATACTTCCCGAACCAAACTCACCGGCTTTAAGATACTTCGTTGCTTGCCGCACGGAAAGTTTATCAAGTTCTTTTGCATTCGGTTTTTGAAAATTGATTGACACTTTTGCAACATCAGTCAAAATAAAAAAAGCGTCTGCCCCAATTTGGTTTGCAAGTAAAGCGGAAGCTGAGTCTTTATCAATCACTGCATCAACACCGTGAAAGATTCCGTCTTTTTCAACTACAGGAATTCCGCCGCCGCCCGCAGCAATAACAATGTTTCCTTTTTTTGCCAGCGCTTCAACAATTTCTTTATTTACAATTCTTATAGGTTGAGGAGAAGCAACAACTCTGCGCCATCCTCTTTTCCGTGCATCTTCTTTGAAGACCCAATTATTTGCTTTCGAGAGAAGTTCGGCTTCTTCTTTCAAAAAGAATTTTCCAACAGGTTTTGTTGGATTCTGAAACGCCGAATCATCCTTATCAACTAAAACTTGCGTAACAAGCGTAACAACATTTCGCTTTACTTTTTTCTCGAAAAGAATATTCAATATTTGCCGTTCGATCATATAACCGATTCCTCCCTGGGAATCGGCTACACAAATATCAAGCGGCATTTTAGGAATTTTGTATGAATCATATCCAGCTTCATTCCGAAGTAAAATATTTCCTACTTGAGGTCCGTTTCCGTGCGTAATAACAAGGTTATATTGCTTGAGCAATTCAGTTAAAAAATTGCATGTTCTGTAAGTGTTATCTTCTTGCTCGTTAATCGTTCCGATTTGACTTCCTTTTAACAAAGCATTTCCGCCGAGAGCAACTACGGCAATTTTTTTCATAAGTATCCTTTTTGCTTCAGAATTTTTTCGATTGTGATATCCCCGATTTCCTGCAAATCATATTGCACGCGCGTTGACGGTTTATTTATTTTCAACAATCTGCCAAGGTCAATCGGCGTTCCGATGATTACTGAATCACAATCTGTCGCATTGATCGTTCCTTCCAAATCTTTTATTTGTTCATCGCTGTAGCCCATCGCGGGAAGCAGCGTTCCGATCTTCGGATATTTTTTATACGTTTCTGATATTGAATTTACGGTGTATGGGCGAGGATCAACAATTTCTTTTGCGCCATATTTCCACGCGGCAACCACACCGGCTCCGTATTCCATTTCTCCGTGTGTAAGTGTTGGACCATCTTCGACAACAAGCACGCGCTTGCCTGTAATCAATTCCGGTTTTTCAACTGTGATTGGAGAAGCGCCTTCGATTACGATTGCTTTCGGATTCACAGCGCGAATATTGTCCCGAACGAGTTTAATATTTTTCGGTTCGGCTGAATCAATTTTGTTAATCACCACAATATCTGCAAGACGAAGCGAAGTGTTTCCCGGATAATAATTCATTTCGTTTCCGGCGCGCAATGGATCAACGACGGTGAATGTTAAATCGGAATGATAGAACGGGAAATCATTATTCCCGCCGTCCCAAATGATGATGTCGGCTTCTTGCTCGGCTTGACGAACAATCGCTTCATAATCAACACCGGAATAAATTACTCCACCGCTGACAATATGCGGTTCATATTCTTCAATTTCTTCAATCGTACATTTATGAAATTTCAGATCTTCAATTGATCCGAAGCGCTGAACTTTCTGTTTCACCAAATCACCATAAGGCATTGGATGGCGTATGGCGACAACTTTTTTTCCGGCTTCTCTTAACATCGTTACAATTTTTCTTGACGTTTGCGATTTTCCACTTCCGGTACGCACTGCAATAATTGAAATAACAGGCTTTGTACTTTTGACCATTGTTTCTTCTGCACCGAGCAATCTAAACGAAACTCCGGCTGCATTAACAATTGAAGCTTTGGTCATTACATAATTGAAAGGAACATCCGAGTAAGCAAAAACAACTTCTTGCACATTGAATTTTTTTATCAGATTCTCGAGTTCGGACTCGTCGTAAATCATTATACCTTTTGGATATAATTTTCCGGCAAGTTCTGCGGGATAGAGACGATCATTGATATTTGGGATTTGTGTTGCGGTAAATGCAACCACATTGTATTCTTCGTTGTCTCTATAAAAGACATTGAAGTTGTGAAAATCTCGTCCTGCAGCTCCCATAATGAGGACATTTTTCTTTTCCATAGAGGGTCCTTTTTTTTGTTATTCTACTGTTAAGTATGTGAAAAAATATCGAACATCGAATAAGGAATAATGAATGATTAAATGAAGTATAAAAAAAGATCGGAAATTTATTCCCTCTTTTCATTGTTCTTTCTTGCAGTTTCGATGCTTTTTACAAATATTGCAATAAGTTCGTTACACTCAATCTTTGCTTTATCTACTAAATCGAAATTTTTAGTCAAAGGAACGTTTTTAATAATTTTCAAAGCAATTAATGTTTCTCTTAATTCTTTCAAAATAATTTTAAGTTTGTGTATAAAGTCATTTCTTGATTCCGCGCTTTGTGCTTCTCCGTAAAGTAATGCTGGAGATGTACCACACCTGACCAACTGCCCTGCGATATGATTCCCTGCTCTGGTAGTATAAAGATTTTCAGTTATTTTAATAATGATCCCAGCAAATTCAATCAACCTATCTTCAAGATTAAATTTTTTGTTTTTCTCTTCACTCATACTTTAACCCAATGAATATTATTTTTATTTATTCTCCCTTGGTTAATTCGATTTTCCAGTGGGGCAAACTTCAATATTCAGTGTTCCTTGTTCATTATTCGTTATTCAACTTCAATATATTTATTTTTTTACACACTTAACGGAAGAACTTTTTTTGTTATTCTACTGTTACGCTTTTGGCTAAATTTCTTGGTTGATCTACGTTGAGACCTTTTTTCATAGCTATGTGGTAAGCTAAGAGTTGAAGAGGAATAACGGTTAGAATGGGCATTAACATCCTGATGGTTTCAGGAATTTTAATAACGTAATCGGCTAAGCGATCAATATCATTATCCCCTTCTGTGGCTATGGCAATAACTTTTCCTTTGCGCGCTTTTATTTCTTCGATGTTAGAAATAATTTTGTCGTAGGTTGAATCTTTTGGGGCGATGAAGACTACAGGCATATTCTCATCAACTAAAGCGATTGGACCATGTTTCATTTCCGCAGCAGGATAACCTTCGGCGTGGATGTAAGAAATTTCTTTCAGTTTGAGTGCGCCTTCGAGAGCTACCGGGAAGTTGTATCCTCTGCCGAGATATAAAAAGTTTTTTGAATTTTTAAATTCTTCGGCAATCACCTCAATTTGTTTTTTAAGTTGAAGGATCTTTTTAATTTTTCCAGGGATGGTTTGAAATTCTTCCACCATTTTTTGCCCGTCAATCAAACTCATATCTTTTCTACGGGCAAGCAGTAAGGTGATTAATGCAAAAACAGAAAGCTGCGCAGTGAAAGCTTTTGTTGAAGCAACTCCAATTTCCGGTCCGGCGTGAATATAAACACCGGCATCACTATCACGAGCTATTGAACTTCCGACAGCATTGCAAATTCCAACAACGAGCGCACCTTTGCGTTTAGCTTCCTTCATTGCAGCTAACGTATCGGCGGTTTCACCGGATTGTGAGATAAAAAAGATCGTATCATCGGGATGAATGATTGGATTGCGGTATCTAAATTCTGAAGCATATTCAACCTCTGTTGGAATGCGTAAATATTGCTCGAACATATACTCACCCACCATTCCCGAATGCCAGGAGGTTCCGCATGCACAAATGATGAAGCGTTTGGAGTTGCCAATTCGATTTAAAACAGATTCAAGTCCACCAAGTTTTGAAGTACCCTCATCATGGACGAGTCTGCCTCGCATAGAATTTAAAACAGATTCCGGCTGTTCCATAATTTCTTTTAACATGAAAGTGGAATAACCGCCTTTGTCGATTTGCTCAATCGACATGGTGACTTCGATTATTTCTTTTTGAATTTCCTCGTCTTCAATATTTTTTGTACGGAAACGGTTTTTATAAACTTCGGCAATTTCACCATCTTCGAGGTAAACAACCTGCTTCGTGTGTGCAATTAATGCCGAGACATCAGATGCGATAAAGTTTTCATTTTCACCGATTCCGAGAACAAGGGGAGAACCTTTTCTTGCAACGACAATTTTATCCGGTTCATTGCTTGATAAAACCGCAAGTCCATAAGTTCCTTCAACTTCATTTAAAGCATGACGCACCGCGCTGAACAAGGTGCCTCCCTTTTTCAAAAAGCTGTCAATTAAATGAACCAACACTTCAGTATCGGTCTCACTTTTAAAATCGTAACCGTTTCCAATAAGAATTTTTTTGAGAGGCTGGTAATTTTCAATGATTCCGTTGTGAATTACGAGTAGTGTTTTTTCTTTATTGAAATGGGGATGGGCATTAATTTCATTAGGTATGCCGTGCGTTGCCCAACGCGTATGACCGATACCAATTGTGGTTTGGAATCCGTTCCCTGCTAATTTTTTTTCAAGAAGAGAAACTTTCCCTTTATTTTTAACAATGTTTAATTCCCCGCCTGAAAAGAATCCTAAACCAGCCGAATCATATCCACGATATTCTAATCTTTTTAAACCTTCAATTAAAATTGGGATTGCATTTCTATCACCGATGTATCCGACAATACCGCACATTTATTTCTCGTTGTTATTTCGTATTGTAAAATTAAGAATTTTCTTGGTTATGAAGAAACTGAAAAGCTAAAAGCCCCCTTCTTTTCGGGAAGGGTTGGGGATGGGCTACTCCATCTTCACAAGTTTTTGTATCGTAGTTACAGTTTTATCATTAAACTTTGCAATCACTTTGTAGAGATACAATCCATTAGCAATCGGATCACCGTCCTGGTCTTTCCCATCCCATAACATTTTATTAAACCCGATAGCAAAATCTCCCCCGGAAAATTGAATCTCTTTTATTAATCTTCCCGCGATGGAAAATATTCTAATTGTAATTTCCGTCGGTTTATGTTCTCCGCGTAGCTCAAAGGTGAAATACGTTTGTGAAGAAAATGGATTAGGATAATTATAGACGCGTGCCAAATCGTTGACCGTATAAGTAAAGAAAACCGTTCTCCTAACCGAAGCATCAAAATAATTCCCGCTGGAGTCTTTAGCAAAAACATCAAGCGAGTGTTCTCCTTGTTTGAGTGATAACTGTTTCCACTTAAGTATTGTCTGATTATTTGGATAAGCAATCACGGAATCCCGAATATTTGAAACATCAATCGGTGTATTATCTATTGAAATTGAGAAATTATATTTAGAAATAGGCAATGGCGAATTGTCTTTTAAAGAAATTTCGATGTCCGGTTCTTTTGACACAATATCACCATCAAGAATTTCTTTACCATCAATCAAGACTTTAAGAAATGGACGCAACGTATCGTACCGAATAAAAAATTTCTTTTCCACAAAGTTATTAAAAGAAAATAGTTCGGTTTCCCCAGGCGTTAATTCAACTCTTATTTTATGAAGCTCCCCAATCTTAGAAGTTTCCAACATAGCATTGAGTGTAATTGATGAGTCTGCCTGAGCAGTAACTTTTACGCTGTAAAAAGGAAGTTTTGCATCATCGAGGAAACAACTCACCTGAAAAGTATCTGAGGGTGAACTGTTAATATTTTGCGGGGTCAATTGGAATTCCAACGGGAATCCCTGAAGTAAAGAATCAGCATTTAGCATGAATGTATTTTTAGAAATAGCTAATTCCGCCGGTTGAGAAAAATCCCACCCGATTTTAGAAAGATTGAATGCAGCACCGGGAACATTCGAAGTATCTTTTAAATTGATCGCGAGCCGTAAAACAGAATTACCTTTAAGATCAAGGGTATCGAGGCGATATGGATTCGGGATGTTATCTTTTATTACATTCCACTGTTGCAAATTCTTATCATACTTTTCTAAGAGAACGTTTACGGAGGCATCAGTGTGAAATTTGCTAATATCATAAGAAACTGAATTCCATTTTTTAGCCGGACCAATAGCGGAAGTAACAACGGTTCCCTCTGTGTTTTTATATTTCCCGATAAATTTTGCAATCCTTGGCTGATATCCTTCACGAAAAACACTCGTATAAAGCAGATTGGCATTTTGATCATACGTCCATGAAAAATACCCTTGATAAGGAGTGTAAGTAAGCCACTCTTCTTCAAAACGGATAGGATTAGTGGTTAAATCAAATCGGCGCATATAGTTTAAATAACCGTATTCGAATGCGTAGAGGTAATTATCAATTACAAAAAAACTACTGAAATTATTATAACTTGTACCACTCAAATCTCTATCCTCGCCAACTTTTGCCCAGTTATTTTGTGGATCAAGAACTCTCAAACGATATTTATAAGCACCGTTTGTATCTGACACAGCTAAATTATAAACGTACCTTCCATCCGAACAAAGATAAAAACCTCCATCCCTCTCTCTTGAACCTTCATTTAAAAGACCTCCAGAAACGAAGATAGAATCAGTGTCCCCCGTTCCTGTTTCAACCCAAGATAAATATTTTGAAGACCCTGTAGGAATATAGATCTTACCGTCATAATAAAATATCGTATGAAAAATTGGGAAAACGGTAAAAGTAACTTCACCATAAGATTGCCCTTCAACTGTGCCATTGTTGCCGGTACCAATTTTATAAATTTTCGAACTTTGACCATTGTAATAATACATAGCAGCTATGTAGATGTATTTTCCATCAGTTGTAAGAGCGCTCAGATTATTAATCCCTGCAGGAAGAGAGACATTAAATTTTCCTAAATATCTGCTGTTTGTAGGTTTAGCAGGAAAGAAGGATGCGTTAAGCGAAAGTCCCTGTAAAGAATCAGAATAGTTAATACTTTCCAAATCAAAAAGATTTAATTGTTTTTTTGTAAATGAAATGCCTTTTGTGCTGGAAGCTGTAATATTAAAAGTGAAAGATTTTGTCCAATTACTTGAATCGGACCCCTCCCAACTTCGCGTCCGCCAAAAATAAATTCCGCTATCTGGTGGAGAATACGTCCACACAACTATCCCATTTATAGGGGAAATATTCATCATGTCCAAGATTGGTTTCTCAAAAGATGAAACAGTATCAATCTGAATTTCATACGTAAATTTTTTATCCACGTATTCGCCTATATCTGCAAAGAGAAATTCAATACTGCTTTTATTTGAAGTAAATCCGTTCGTTGGTTTAACAATATTTGGTTCGCTAGTCTTATATGCGTAGACCGACTTTGAGGTTTCATTATCTGATAAGTCATCTTCTGCTGCATCCCCATTTTCGTTAACATTTACGATAAGTATGTTGGCGCCGTCTTCCGTTGGTGTCCATGAAAAAACGACGGAGTCTCGCAATCCAAATGAGTCTATTTTTTTTGAACCAATCGGTGTTTTTATATTTTTAACCATTGTTGAAAGTTCAACGGTTAAAGAATCGTCCCGTTTAATGATTCCAAAGTTTTTAAGATAAATTTTTACTTGAACGGGACTATTTACTATCGGAAACTGAGGGAGGATGCTGATCAAATCTTCCGAAACGGCATAATCCGGTTTTTTAGGTAATGCTAATTCAATCAACGGATCGCCAAGCAAGGTTGCTAATGCTATCATGTCGGCATAAGGTCCGGTAAGAACATGATAATTTTTAGTATTTAAAATCGCTTTCCCAATAACATAATTTTTTTTAAAGAATACTTCGTTAAAGAACCTAATGTTGAGATCAACGCCAACACTAAAACTTGTTAAACCGGAACTTCCCCAGAAAGCAATTGCCCCTTTGCCGGGTACCTTGATAAATTGCTCTCCAAAAACATCTTGATTATCAAAATGTCCCGTATAGCAAGTAACGCTCGAAATAAAAGGAAGTCTTCCTTCATTATTCAGCATATAAATGTCGTCATTAAGAAAGATCAGATCCCATTGATACCCTCCGCCATGTCCGTAGTAATTAACAACAACAGCCCCGCTATCAATTCCTCTTCTAATCTCAGCTCCTTCACCCTGGAAAGGCAAGTGCGCCGGTTTGCTTGGATAGCGAAAAATTTTTTTTGCGCTAAACCCGTTCGGAGAGAGATATTGATTTTCTAAACTTAGACTTGCATCATTAAAACCAAAGAAAAATTCATCATTTAAATCCTGACCGGAGGCAACTAAGAGCGAATTTTGTCTCCAGATTTTTCCTGGATCACCGGGATAGGCAATGATTTTATCAATAAGAATATTTGCCTCTGCTAAAGTTTCACAAGACAATCTTCCTATGGCAACGTCGGGAGCCACATCATCTCCACTTACAGCAACAAACATATTATCACTTGCAGCTAATCCATATTCATGCGATTGGTAAGGCATGGAGGGAATGAAATTTTTCCTGTTTTCCGGGAAGAGTTCTCTGTAATCATAACTCATATCCCCTAATAAAACCACATAGGATAGAGGAGTTCCTGAATAATTTTGAAACACGTATTTGATATAAGATTGTACCGCATATGGATCAAGCAAGCCGGAAGAAAACTCATCATAAATATCTTCTATCTGTGTTATTTGGATCCTTGGAGTTGCAATGGAAGAATCTGGAAAATGTGTTTCTCTAAATTGTTTCAATCTTTCTGCAGCAGAATGAAAATTTTTATGTGTAATAATTAAATAATCAACTCCTTGATTTATATTTCGTAGAGTAGATGGAACATCAATTTTGATTGAGTCAACTTTGAAATAATTCCGTATGCTCGTGCAGTAGTAATCTGTCTTCGTGGTTGCACTGTCAACAAAGAGCACCTGACTGTATTGATTTTGAGTAATGAAAGGGTTTTTAATAACTTCTGATCGTTGGGGAATGTAAATTTGCATATCATTTTCTGTCCATCGCTCAAGACTAAACTGGTTTTTCCCAAACATTTCAGGAGTTGAGGTCAGGTGAAAATATTTTCCGTTTACTCTATTAGTTCTCCAATAGCTGAATTCAAACCAATTAATTCTAATCTCATCAGATCGTGATTGCTGTGGATACGCAGAATTTGCAGTAATTAAACCATCTACAGCAATTTGAAAATTATTGTCCGGGAAGATATCTATCTTTTTAGTATCTATTTGCTTTTCAAAATCGAAAGAGTTTTGACCATCCCATTCAACTGAATCAATAAACTGGCTTGTTAAAAATATTTTTGCTCTATGATCTGGGACGATAGTTGAATAATCAGTTAAACCATGAAAATTTGCGCGTAAGGTAATTATGTTAGAATCTGGATAAAATTCTGCAAAACCGGCAAAAGGCGCTGAAAAAACATCGCTTTGTCTTCCATTTACTCCGCTTGCTTTTCCCCAATACCAAAAATCTCTTTCCAGATTTTTTGCGTAACCTAACCGTTCGTAAAGCAAATCTTTTTCAAAATGCAGAGTCATTAAACTTTGAAGAAAAGTTTTTCCCCAACCTGGTTTATAACCATCTATCTCTTCATACCTTTTCCCTTCTGTATCACTGTTAAGCGTCAGCCAATAGATATTGGAATTATTATAAATATTTAACTTACAGTAAAGTGAAGGGCTGACTACCTTACCAACAAATTGGAAAAAATCATCATTGTTAAATAAACTATCGCCATCTTCATCAAATACTTCTAACGGAATTTCTTCTCCGTTAGTGAATAATTTAATTTTTTTTATATTAATATTTTGAGATAATGATGGAGCTGCATCTTCTAAATCGGCAAATGAAACACGATATATTCCTTCATCTTTCAGATACAACTTCAGCCAATCCTGTTTAGGATTATACCAATAGTCATCTGCTTTTTTAATATTGCTGCTTTCAACTTTCTTCCCCGATACCCAATTTTTTGAGAAAGAATAATTGAGAACAGCTCCCTTCAAGAATTCGTCGGTTAATTGATCAAAACTTTTGCCCGCTTTCAAGAATTCATCATGATTCTTATAAAAAAATTGAACTACCATTTTTTCATGAAATATTAATTCTCTAGTAACCGGATTAAACTGATATGGATAAATGCCGATTGGTAGAATTGTAGCAAAACGATAGGTGTAAGCAGAGTGAATTGAGATTGCTTCAGCCGGATATTCTTGGTCCCTTTGATACATGACTCCGGCATCTTTGGTAGAAGGTTCAATAAGCTCAACACTGTTTTTGGAATAAGGAAGGATGAACTTGTTTTTGAAAACTTGCTTTTGATCCGAGATAATTTTATAGGTGAGGGATGCCCCTTTTTTTATTCCGAGTGAAATAAATTCCTGAGGTAAAACGGGCTCCCCGACTTGCTCGCTGAAAAAACTATTTCCCGAAATTTTCTGAAACGTTTTACCGTTTTGAGTGGTATCATTTATCCTATATTTCCCACCAAAAGAAAATTCAACTTTGATAGATTCGGACGTTGATTCAAGAACTTTATAGCTCTGAGCAAAGAGAAGGTTCGACAGAAAAAGGCAAAAGAATATTTTCATAAATTGCTTTTAATTTTAATTCAACTTTCTAAAGTTGTATGAAATAATCAACGCAAAAATAAGGCTCTTTTTTGCTGATCTATCCTAAATGTTATAGAATGTTTTATTCGCGATAGGCATATAATAACCCGGTTAAACTATCATAAGACGAAGGCTCAATTAATTTAAATCCATTTTTTTTAAGAAAAGCTGCCAATTTAAGGGGATCATGTTGGGGATCAAATCTATGCCATTCCATTGATAATTCCAATAATTTCTTCTTATAAGAGAATTTGAAGCATCTAAAATTTATCTCATTGTAAAAGGTTCCGGTATTATTGAACTTCATTGTTATTCCCTTAATAAAAATTATAATTGATTTGCAACGATGATAATAAAGTTTTTTTATCGTTTTTCATTTGGGCATATATTGAATATTCGCCTCGCAAAACAATATTAAGATTGTATGAGATCAAATAACGTAAAGTCAACGCGTAGAAGTTAGTTGTAACTTCCTCACCATCTAAAAATGTGGCAATGGGAGAGTCTGTACCTTTCCTATAACTTAATAAAATAGACCCTCCAACATTCTTGATCATATTTCCTGTAGAATCAATAATATTATCCCCGTGACGCGTATACCGGTATAAAAACGAAGAAGTTAATTTCTCGTTGAAATCATAAACTATTTTTAAACTTGTCATTGCGGTGTTTGGTTGAAGATCAAGCCCAAGAGGAAAGCCGTTATTCGTATAAGTTAAAACTTCGCCTCCGTTCGGATGCGAATAAGTGTAAGGCCTGATTTGCACATGATCTCCATACAGCGATAATTTCTCTAACAGTAAGGGAGCTGTAATTGCAAAACCAATTTGCCAGGCTATTCTGTTGCCTGCAGAATTCCATTCATCTTTCTTGAGAAAGTTGAAATTAATATCATCAAAGGTAATCGTTCCGTTAAATTCTAATCCACCCACGGGACGATACCGGGAATCAAAGTGTAAAAATGAATTGTCGAGATCATTCAACGAGCGTTGTGCTGATTCCCAAAATAGAAATGGATTTAGATAAGCTATTTCCAAAGGACGATTTGCATAGATGATTGTTTGTCCGACTCCGAATGAAAGATTTGAAAACGGTTGATACCCAAACCGACTCGTTGCTATATATTTAGCATTACGACTCTTCACGTCGTATCGTAAGGAATCAACATAGGCAATTGCCGTGGGCTGAACAAGCCATCCGTGTAAAAATTTATACGAAAATTGTTTGTAGGATAGATCGAACTTGATAAAATCGAATGTTTGAGGAGTTTCATTTAGAATAAATTGATCGTATCTATCCACACCCCATAAAATTCTTTCTCTTCCAATCTGTAATTTAAAAATGTCCTTTTTCAGTGTCACATAACCGGTTGTTTGATCGAAATAATTAATCCCGGTATGATTAACTGAAAAACTTTGTCGAACTCTCTGGTCAGTCATTGAAGCTTTCTTGTCACCACCTTGATAACCATTCCATACCTCTAGATAAGCGGCAAACCAATCACTATATTCAAGCGAAAAAGCACCACCGTATGTTATCAGAAAGGCAGAATGTAGCTGCTCGGCTGTCTTCTTTAAAAAAATATTTTTTGTTGTTACAAGGGGAGCGATTGAAAAAGACAACAGCGAGTCTTGATAAGAATAGGCATAATTTTCCTTCCATGAAAAAAAATGCTCACCCAAGCCGTAAGAATTATTATAAAAAAAAGAATTGTTTGACTTGCGACTTGAAGGAAAGAATTGCAAAAAAAGATGTAGCCGCCCTTTATCATTTTCAGACATCATTGCTGTGGAATCTTTTGCTTTTTGCAGTTGGATAAAAACTTCTCCTCTAGTAAGAGGAAGAATGGCGTCATCATACCATGAAAGAATATTTTTTATTCGAAGTTGATTTAGAAAATCATAGACAGGATGTTTAGGATTGACGGAAAGATTTTGCGAAAAAGTAAATGTCGAAAACACGAGGCAGAAAAACCAAATGTTTTTTGTGCCCATTAAATATTTCCTTCATTAGAAAGAATAACGAAAGGTGTTTTCAATAAGATTAATAAATCAGAAATAAAAGTAGCTTTGCGGTAATACTCAACTTCCATCCGGGTTCTTTCTTCCGGCGTTAACATCTGCCTACCGTTGATTTGAGAAAAGCCGGTTATTCCCGGAGTAAATTGAAATACTTTTTTTTGTTCATCAGTGTAGGATTCAGTAATGTCTAAAATTTCCGGGCGGGGACCTACAATAGACATGGTTCCGTTTAAAACGTTAAAAAATTGAGGAAGCTCATCAATGCTTAATCTTCTAAAAAATCTTCCGGTTTTCGTTAACCGCGGATCGTTTATTTGCGTTAAATTTGGTCCGATTTCCAATGCATTCTTCACCATTCCTCTAAGCTTGAACATCTTAAATGGTTTCCCGCCCTTACCGGCTCTAAGCTGGATGAAAATTGCCGGACCGGGGGATTCAATCTTGATAGCAGCCATTGCAATTAATAAAATTGGAGAATGTAGGATGAGTATGCAAAAGCCGATTATAATATCTGAAAATCGTTTAATAAAGCTTCCTTCTCTGCCCATAATTAAAAGAGAATGTTAACGGCTGAATTTTTTCGAAAGAAAATGAATGGATTCTATAACTTTGGTTACTTCACTTTCAGTTAGTCCAGGATAAATAGGAATTGAAATTAATCGCTCGAAAGCATCGTTAGCAACAGGGTAATCATCATTGTTCAGCAGTAGTGAATCTTTGTAAAATTTATGCTGATGAACAGGCATAAAATGAACTCCTGTTCCAACCCCTAATTTTTTGAGTTCATTAATAAAATCATTTCTGCCAATGGTAAGCGCTTCAAGATTTAACCGAATAGGATATAAATGCCATGATGTTTCGCGGTCGTCTTTAATTAATGGCAAATAAATATGTTTATTATCCTTAAGTTCTTTTGTATAAAGCGATGCTATCTTTTTTCGCATTTTTAGCATCTCATCAACTTTTTTAAGCTGAACTATCCCCAAGGCAGCTTGAAGATCAGTAAAATTGTATTTATAACCCGGACCGATAATCTCGTAGTACCACGAACAAGCATCGGAATATCTTTTCCAAGCATCACGATTCATCCCGTGCATTCTCATTAATCTAGTGCGCTCAGCAAATTCTTCATTATTCGAACAGATCATTCCCCCCTCGCCGGTACACAAGGTCTTTGTTGCATAAAAACTAAATACCGTTACATCGCTTATTGAGCCAACTTTTTTCCCTTTATAATAAGCAGGAAGGCTATGTGCCGCATCTTCAATTACTTTTAAGTTATATGTTTTTGCTAATTGATTAATTTCATCTAGATCGGCAGGTTGACCGGCGTAGTGTACAGGAATAATAACTTTTGTCTTTTTTGTAATGGCTTTTTCAATTTCTTTAATTGAAATATTTAATGTCCCCTCTTCAACATCTACAATAACAGGTTTCGCACCAAAATAATAAACAATTTCCGCGGTTGCAGGAAAGGTCATAGTCGGAACAATAACTTCATCTTCAGGCTGTAATCCGAAAGCTTCAAGAGATAAATGACCTCCGGCTGTCCACGAATTAACTGAAACAGAAAAGTCAGCGCCAATATAATTTTTAAAATCCTCTTCGAACTGAATCGTTCGAGGACCCATGCTGAGCCACCCTGATTTTAGGGTTGCAACGACTTCGTTGATCTCTTCGTCATTTATGTATGGTCTATGAAACTGTATAAAATTATCAGACATAATTACTTTTAAATAAAACTTATCTAAATTATTACGTAAAAATAGCAAAAATCAATCTAAAACAAGGTATCTATTTCCAATAAATATTAAATTTATCCTTCAGATAAGAATAAATCACACCAAGCCCATAAGAAAAGTGAAGAATTGCCACGGCTACCGTAAATAGTGAGGCGATTTTGAAAGATTCTTTTTAAAAAAACACACTGATTATGAACTCAAAAATTGAGAATAATAAAGAAACATTTAAATAAATTTTCTCAAGATCAAAAAAACTGGGTCATAGAAAAAGAATAGTTAAGTGTAAGTTTTGACGAACAAACTATTTACTAAAATTTCTAAACCATTTTAAGACATGGTCTTTTGAAATTAAAAATCCGATTCGGTCATATCAATATGAGTTTTAATAAAGTCCAAGACCTTTCGATTATCATCAATATCAGTCGGTAAATTTACAATTTTTGTGGAAATTATTTTTGCGACCGGAAAATGATCCCTATTCATATTCCATAATTCAAATTTTTCTTTT